>Ga0137403_10001317_pt1 | contig 31278 bp, 23 predicted proteins | sample CZOMad2_1_16fung_FD_122057 | JGI IMG/M metagenome (GOLD analysis project Ga0137403, IMG submission 122057) | Vadose zone soil fungal communities from Angelo Coast Range Reserve, California, USA - CZOMad2_1_16fungal (Hybrid Assembly) | ecosystem: Environmental > Terrestrial > Soil > Vadose zone... | reverse complement strand
TGAGACCTCGGTCAGTGAGACCTCGGTGCCGTTCGTGGTCGGAAGATGAACAATCCGCTAGAGCGGCTTCCACCCGTACATCCACACGACCCTTGATTCTTCAAGGCTTAAGGTATGCTAGCCACAGGGAGGCCGGATGCGAACAAAAGGCTTTCGGATATGGTTCTTTCTTAACGCAATCCTTGCAGCTCACCATTGCATTGCGGCCACGCGTCACTATTACATTGCGGCCGAAGATGCGGTCTGGGATTACGCACCCAGCAAGCGGGATCTGATTCACGGAGCACATTTGCCCATGCCCTGGGGGCAACAGACTCAATGGCCGAAGACCCGCTTTATTGAGTACACCGACAGCACATTCTCGGTTCAAAAGCCTCAACCGGAGTGGCTCGGCATACTCGGCCCTATCATTCGTGCCGAAGTCGGGGATACGATTGTGGTTGAATTCCTGAATCGCAGCATCCGGGTGCATGACATCCACCCTCACGGTCTGCGCTACGACAAGAGCAGCGAAGGCGCTCACTACGTGGCAGCAGGACCAGGCTCAGTAGTGCTCTCCGGAGCTCGTTACACCTACACATGGCTGGCCGATGACGGAAGCGGTCCCGGTCTCGCGGATCCCAGCTCCATTGTTTGGTGGTATCACCCGCACACAGATGAACCGTCTGAAACCAATGCGGGCCTCATGGGACCGATCATCGTAACCGCAAGAGGAAAAGCCAAACCCGATGGCTCGCCCAAAGACGTCGATCAGGAATTCGTCGCGTCGTTCATGATTTTCGACGAACTGATGGCCAAGTTCGAGTCCCAACCCCACGGGATGAACCGCACCTTCAAGCGCGATCCAAACGACGATAGCGGACGGTTTTACGCCATTAACGGCTACGTGTTCGGCAACCTTCCGGGCCTCGCCGTCAAAGCTGGCAGCCGGGTTCGCTGGTATCTCATGGGTATGGGAGGAGAGCAGGACATCCACACTCCTCACTGGCATGGCAAAACGGTTTTATTCCAAAACAGGCACGCCGACGTGATTGAATTGCTCCCTGCCAGCACTGCGACTGTGGACATGGTCGCCGACAATCCCGGCACCTGGTTGTTCCACTGTCAGGTCACCGATCACATGGAAGCCGGCATGATGGCCACTTACACCATCTACCCGCTCGCCCCGAATTCGTGCCCAGTAGAGTTTGCTGCGGGAGATTTCTGGGACAATCCGAAGGAACTCTCTGTGACTGTACGCAACACGAGCAAGAAAACCATCCAGCACCTGATTCTGACTCCTGGAGCGTTCCTCTCGCGAATGGATCTGCGGACATCGCTAACACCCTGGATGTCGAACACCCCCATCGGGCCAGGCCAGGAGCAGTCACTCAAGGCTAACAACTTTTACCAGAGCCGCGGCATTCTGGGGTGGGCGCTTTCTCCCTACCAGATCGTTTACACAGATGGAAGTAAATGGAATCCGCAACAAAGCGGCGAGTGCTTCCACGTTTTCTGGCGCGACAGGGAGCATCCATCTTTGGAGGCACTCCCCCCGTTTCAGTTGGAAGTGAGCAGCGACTAAACCTCGACTCTTTTTTCTTTGCGGCCCGATTTTGCTCAGCCCACTATTTTAATAAGCCATAAATCGCGACCGCCGTGTCAAAGGGCGCAATCACTTTGCCGTTGACTACGATGGGGGTACCGAAACCAACACCGGTGCCCATTTGGTCGCGCCCGCCGTTCATGCTGCTATTCCACAGTTCGTGCGAGATCTGAGTGGCGTCATAGGCGTGCAGCACTGCTCGGCCAGAAGCGGATTTTTCGTAAGCCCAGACGATGCCATTTTGCGTTCCGGTTGCGGAGACAACAGTATTGCCGCCTCGCAGACCGTAAGCTGTCGGCGATTGAGCCACCGGCGCCGGGTTCAGCAAACCATTCTGAAATTGATATTGCTTCAAAGGAGCGTTAGACGCTCCAGCGTACAGGAAGCCATTCCAGTAAGAAGGATTTCCATAAAGCCGGTTCCAGCCGGTGCCTTCGGCCACGCTGGTTCCGATCCCCGGAGCGCAGGTGTCAGCCCCCACCATAAACTCTTGCGGAATTTGGGTATCGCCAGCCGCATTGAAGTGTCCAAGATTGTCCGTATCAAGCAGAAAGAGTCTGCCTTCTTTGTTGTATACCGCCGCCAGGCTGCGCCCGCCGGTAATGTCCGTCGGCAGAAGTGTAGTGCCACCCGACCCAAGTTCCAGATCGGCCTCGTCTACGCAAGCAGCGTTGAACGGAGTGAACCAGTCGACGAGTTGAAAGTTGCCATTGCTCAACCGCAACTTCAGCAAAGTATCTCCGTAATTGTTGCCGCCCGTCTCGGCGTTGAAGCTACCGTCGGCGGCTGCCAGGTAAATGTTGCCACTCGCATCGACTGAGGGTGACGCCCCGCCCTGCCAAAAAGCCCCGCCACCACCATAATCTGACGGACCGCCTGCGTCATCATCGAGCTGGGCCTGGGTAGTGGGATTGAAGACCGCTTGCATCGCCAAAGTAGCCGGATCAAATGCCATCAACCAGCCGTGGTACACGCCCCAGTCGGAGAACGATCCCCAAGCCACCAGGATTGAGTTGTTCACTTTGGTTAGACCGGAGCGCTGGTTTTGAACGGAGGGATCGAAGGCGATTTGTCCTCCGACACTTCCCTTTCCATCACCCGTGACGCTGGCCTGGATTCGAACGCTGCCCGGGCCGAAATCGTTTCCAGTGTGAATATCGACGGCTCGAAGCCACTGCTCAGCGACTCCATTGCGGGTGAGCGTTGTGACGAAATACATGACTCCGGTCGCAGAGTCGATGAAGGGTGTGCCGGTAATTCCGACCTCGCCGCCCAGGGTCGTTCTCCCGCCGAAGTTGTCCGGCAATGGAGCAACACCGGCTGTCGCGTCGAGGTAGTGTCGCTCCCAAAGAGCACCCGCGGCGGGATTGTCCGCGTCCACGGCATAGACGCTGTCATGTTCTGTGGCGAGAATTACGACGTTGTGACTGCCGCCTCCAATCGTAAGGTTCGCCGCGTAGAGAGGCTGTGCAATCAGCAGTCCGTCCGCTTGAAAGGTCCCCAATTTTCCAAATTGATTGACATTGACCAGGGCCGGAGTCAGCGTGGCTTCGTTGGCATAGAGACCCTTGCCGGAAACGTCCGCCTTCCACATCAGCACACCGGAGATTGCCGGACCGGGAGGAGGAGACCCTGCCGCGCCCCCGGAGTCGGAACTTGGAGAGGCGGAAGAAGTATTCCCTCCGCCACAGGTTACGCTCATCAACACGGTTGTAAGAATGACCAGTCCCAGAGCGACGTTGAGGATGAGACAGTCTTTCTTCATGCTTCATGCCTGTTAAGCGTCGTTGCGCCCAGTGTCGGTGGATCTAAGAGGCGTCGTTTAGAAGTCGAGGATTGCTAGCGGGTTGCTCGGATTGAGCCTCAGGCGCCGATTTTGACAAGCATGAGAGCCGGAGATCGGGAGGATTACAGGCGTGGTCTGGCACTGGCTCTGCGCAAGACTGGCTTCGGGCGGTTCGCGGAAAAGCAAAGCCCGCCGGACTTGGGAAATAGGCTGGGAAGACCTATCCGCTGGTGCTCAGCACTAGGTTTCTAGTCATGGGGCACCAACGGATTCAAACCAGGCGGATTCACAGCAAAATTCAGGCCGAGGTGAACGGCCTGGCGACTCAGTAATAAGTGAAATTGAACTTATCCAAATAGACCGAATACGGCTCCTGCTTGTAATTCCCATCGATCTGGAAGTTCACTGTCACCCCGTGCCAATTGATCGCGGTCGAATCGTTATACCAGTTCAAGGTCTGCTTGTCCCCATTCAGTGTGATCGTCTTGTACAACAGTTTATTGTTCGTGGTCCTCTCCACCTCAATGACTAGATGATTCCAGTCGTTACTCTTGGGATGACATACAATCGGGGTATCAATCCAGCGATTGTGCGGGTTGTCCCAGACGGCCCAGACATGACCGACCGCAATCCGGCATTCAGTCCCAAAAATATAACCTCTTCCACTCGCAAAATGGTTGATATCGAACTCGATCGACTGGGCGGTTTCCAGGTTCGAGCCAAAAAAGTACACGTCGTATATGAAGTGGTGCAGGCTGGGAACAAGGGTCTTGTTTACATCCGGGAGACCCTGAGTAGAAAAGTCTCCAATCAACTGGTTGTACCACAGGGCATCCGAGTACGGAGTGGTGCCGCCGATGCTTGCACGCATCGAGCTTCCACTAAGCGATGGCGAGGAAACACCGTGCTGTGTGCCCCAGGTGACCTTTGGGGAGCAATTGGAACAAATGTCATATTTTGGGGCCAATTCGCCGAAACTCTTCCACCCCTTGTCGTTTTGCAGATTGTAGAAAGTCTTTCCAGGGCTCGAGTTCACGGTTAGGGGAACAGCAGTCTTGGCCGTTTGGCCACAGTTGTCCCAGGATTGCACTACCGTATTGTTGCTCCCACTGCCTAGGGAGATGGTGGTGTCGAGATCCCCGCCCGGCATCGTGGTCACGAGCCCATTGTTGACATAAATTCCCATTGCCGCAACGCCCTTCGAGCAACTGGTCGTCGCACTGGCTACATAGTGGACTGGTGATGAAACAGTACCGCTCGGGGTAGGAACAGCCACTTTAACCGCCGATTGTGCGGTGCCGTTTGACACATTAGCGCTATCTGCCACCTTGCTGACGGTAATCGTGACCGGCTGGGTGGTTGACCCGCCACATTTATCCCATGATTGCACCACAGTATTGTTTATACCGGGACTCAGGCTCAACTGAGTGTCTAGGGTCGAGCCCTCGGTGAGATAGGCGCGCTGAAATGGCGACGTGTAGATTCCCATGGCCGCCACGCCTTTGGAACAGGATGAACTCGCGGAGGCCGAATAATGAACCGGGTTCGAAACCGTCGAGTTGGCAGTCGGCGATGTCACGTTGATGTTACCCCGAACCGTGACTGTAACCGTAGCTCCCGACGAACCGCCACAATTGTCCCACTCCTTGACGACAACGCCATGGGTTCCTAAACTCAGCGCAACGTTCGTGTCCAACTTTGAGCCTTTCACGACGAACGTAAGGGCTCCAGTAGACGTATAAATCCCCATGGAGGCAACGCCTGCCGAACATGCGCTACTCGCACTGGCCACAAAATGAACCGGAGATTGAAGGGACGCACCATTGCCAGGGCTGCTCACTGAAACCGCCCCGAACGCCGACACACTTAGAACAGTGAAAATGCAAGCGATGAAGACACACTTCTTCATGAAAACGTTACCAATTTTGGATTTTGGACGCGACGGGTGGCAGTCGCGTCATTCTACGAAGCTGAGTAGTGAAAACTCAACCAGAATCTGAACTATTTTACTGAGCAGTACATGGGCACCTGAGAAGCTCAGTACGCGGGCATTCCTCTCTGAAGAGCCCCAATGCCCCCGAAACTGAGCCATCCACAGGGGGTACGATCCTGACATCATTCAGCCCAGCAGTTAAACTTGGTGGCGCCTTGATCCGCGACCTTATCCGCAAAAACCTAAATTCTCGGGAAACTCGTCCGCAACGAGCTTACGAATTGCTCATTCCATACAGTGATCCCCCTAGGTAGAAACCCTGATTCGCTCTCCCGCGTGAAAACGCTAATCTCACGGTTTTCCCGCAATATTCGGCGTAGTTTCTCTGTCGGAAAGTTCACCGACTCGCCTATTTCATTCGTACAGCAAGAGTTTCGAGCGGGTACAGTAGGGACTGGATAGACCCAGTAGGCACCGCTCCCCTAAATTACCGAGAAGTCGCTTCTATCGTGTCAAGGGGAACACAAAACGTGTCTACTGTAGCGGCGTCGACTCAAAATTTTGCTCCCTGCCACTTTTTTCATCGTCGCGAACCCGCGCCCGAACTCGTCACTCTCGCCAGAGCAGGCGAGCAACAAGCTTTTTTTCGTTTATTTGAAATTCACAAAAGGCGTGTCTACGCCTTCAGCTTACGGCATCTTAAAGATGTGTTGGAGGCGGAAAACATGACTCGACAGGTTTTTGTGCAGAGCTTCAGCAAGCTCAACGAAGTGCGCGATGACGCAGAGTTTTCGGCCTGCCTCACTCGCAACTTGATTGCCGCCGTCATGAGGTCAAGCACCGGTGAATTTGGAAAGGCTTTTTCGAGGTAGTTGTGAGCCCGGCGAGGCAACTTGCGGGAACCGTCCCTGTTCCGAATCGAAGGGGCGGAAACGAGAGATGAGGAGGATAACGACCGTGCTGGTGAGTGCTATTTTACTTGTTGGGCCAAATGCTGCAGCGGGCGACAGGGATTCTGGCGTCTCTGATTCGCACGAAAGTTTGGGAGGGGATCCTATTGCATGCATCGAGGTGTTGGGCCAAACACTTCTTCAGCGCAGTGTTTCGCGGCTGCAGCGAGATGGCGTTCGCGACATCGCGGTCCTGGCCGATCACAGTTTGTCGACTTTGATTCGCTCGCAACACACACGAAGTACGGACATGGTGCTGGTCAATGACCCCATGGACCTGTGGCCCGCAGCGCAGCGCAAGTTTGCCGAATATGTCGAAAACGGCGTGGACTCGGTTGTACTGATGAGACTGGGCGCTTTTGTTGAGTTCGATTTAGGGTGCCTGCTGCAATTCCATCGCGAGCAAGGCCAACCGATCACGCCCGTATATGACGGCACGGGCCCTCTTGACTACTGGGTGCTGAGTGCATCCTGCGACTGGAGCGAAGTCTCGACCGGTCGTGCGGGAGCGAAAATGAGTGACGCATCAAGCGGAATACGGTTTCGGACCGACGGTTACGTTAATCGGCTAGCCAACGCTCACGATCTTCGCCACCTGGTAGTGGATTCTTTCCTCGGTCGTTGCGAGATCCGGCCGAATGGAGTCCAGGTGAAACCCGGAATCTGGGTGGATAAGGGGGCTCAGGTGCATCGCCGTGCCCGGATTGTAGCTCCGGCGTATATCGGACGGGGTGTCAAAGTGCGATCGGACGCTCTGATCACGCGCTGGAGCAGCCTGGAACGCGGCTGCGAAGTTAGCTATGGCACGGTGGTCGAGGATTCTTCCATTCTGGTGGATACCCGCTTGGGAACGGGACTCGACGTAACCCACGCGGTTGTTTGGGGTCGAAACCTGGTCAACTTAAGGCACGATGTTGCACTGGAGATCAATGATCCGAAGTTGTTGAGCGGACGGACAGACATCCGCCGGCAACTCGTGTACCCGACCGTTCCATCTCCAGTCGAATCCAAAGTGCCGGAGCAACCCGATCTCAACGAGGGGGCGAGTGGGCTGCGCGGGACGATTCACGACGCGAAGCCGGCACTCGTTCCGTCGCGAAGAAACGCATGGGCAGACTGAATGTTTAGGGTTAGATCAAAATATCCATAGGCCGAACAAAGGTGGAAACAAACATGTCTACTCAAAAACCCGTAGTCGTGAAGCCATTGCCGGAGCAGGTAAAGATGGGGCACATCCAGGGATTGATGCGCGAGATAACGCCGCTTCTCAAGCAAGATCGGCCTCGAATCGTCTTCGATTTCTCCCAGGTGTGCCAGATAGATAGTGCCGGAGTGGATATGCTAGTCGATTGCGTAGAAGAGGTTGCGAGGCGAGATGGAGATTTGAAGCTCGCCGCCGTTCGCCCCGAGTCCGCCATCATTTTGGAGCTGACGCGTGTCGATCGTCTTTTCGAAATCTTCGAGACGGTTCAAGATGCAGTGGATAGCTTTGATGGCCTCTTTCCCCTCCCTGGGCGGACGGAAGCGGGAACGCGTCATTTGTCGTCTGATGCGGCGAATGTTAACGGGTTGGGAGACTAAATTCACGGCATCACGAGCTGAATGACGGTTCGTGTGGACATGGCGGATTATGAAAAGCGCGAGTGAATGGTGGGTGAAAATCACCTCGAGGGTTCTTTTGCTGTTGTTATCGATCAGCGGCACGACTGATCTGGCGTTGGCTTTCTCGCCCCAGGAAAACACGCCCAGCCAGGAACAGCAGCACGCGCAGACTCCAGCTCCGGAACCCTCTCCCTCATCCAGAAACAAGTCTACGAGTCCACCAGATGCGGCACCGAATCCCGCTAAGCCAAATGACCTTCCCGACAGTCCCGGCGTATTACGTTCCCCGCCGGCAGATGCGGACCGGCAATCGGCATCAGGGCAGTCGTCTCAACCCTTGGCAAACGGAGAGCAAAAGCCCGTGGGCACGGCCGCAGCGGAAGCAGCTAACATCCGCGGAACTGGAGCTTCTAAGCCGGCCGGAATGGCTATTGCTCCCGGCAAGCAGCATCAAGTGAGGTCAGTTTTGATCAAAGTCGGTGCCATCGTTGGGGCTGGGGCCGCGATCGGCACTGTGATGGCTCTTTCCATGGCAAGTCCTAGTAAACCGCCAGGCGCCAAGTAGGCCACTCCGCTCGACGCGGGGCGGTAGCAGAGGAACGTGCGTGAAACGACCGGTCGTAACCATAACTTTTTCCGGGATTGACGGATCAGGCAAGAGCACCCAGATCGACTTGCTCTCCGCCAAGATGGCCGCGGCTGGAGCGCGAGTACTGCAGCTGTCTTTCTGGGACGAGGTCGTCGTGTGGCCGGCCCTGCGCGACTACTCCGCTCATCGACTGTTTAAGGGAGAAAGAGGTGTTGGCTCACCCGAGCGTCCAGTGGCTCGCCGAGACAAGAATGTAAAATCCTGGTACCTCACCGCTATTCGCCTGTTCTTGTACCTTATTGACGCCGTTCGTTTGAACTTCGTAGGCCGGAAAAACCTGGCTCCAGAAACAGATGCCATTGTGTTCGACCGATACATCTACGATGAACTGGCCAACCTACAGCTCAATCATCGTTGGGTTAAAGCATTTGTTCATTTAGTCCTTAAGCTCGCTCCAATCCCAGACATAGCCTTTCTGCTGGACGCCGATCCTGGCTTAGCCAGCCAACGCAAACCCGAGTATCCGCTTGATTTTGTTCATACTAACCGGCAAGCCTATCTGGCTCTGGGCAAGATCGAGCCCAGCATAAAAGTGATCGCTCCCGCACTGATACCGGAAGTGCAGGAACAAATTCTGAAGCAATTACTGGCGTTACGCGCCATCAAGGAGCAATCTCCCGCATTCATCGCTTTCCTGGCCGCTTCACTGACTGCAAATTCACGGGCCCAAAACATGTAGTGGGCTCCGCTGCGCCGCGTCCGCCGCGTCCCTAGGTTGTGGGATTCGGTATCCACGTACCCGCCTCCTTTATTCGCCTCCGTCAGGGATGATCGTCCATGGATGATCGTCGGGGCGTGAGCTTTCCAGCCAACACCTTGATCTTCAATCTCATCGAATCGCCGACTAGTAGTCAGGCCCGGGGTTTGAGGACCATGAAAATCTGTCTGGTGACGACGTTTCCGCCGAGCCGTGGAGGATTGAGTGAATACGGGTTCCATATCGCAAGCGAACTCCAGCGAAACTCTTTTCTTAGCCTCACCGTGCTGGCTGACACAGTGAGCGGTAAGGAACCGGAGCCCGACGGATTTTCAGTGGACCGTTGCTGGTCCTTCAACGACGTCAACAGTCCGGCAAGGCTACTAAGCGCAATTCGGCGGCATGAGCCCGACGTAGTTTGGTTCAATCTCTTGTTCACGACGTTCGGCCATAATCCTTTTGTGGCCTTCTGCGGATTGGCCACCCCACTACTGAGCCGCCTTTCCGGGCTTTACACTCATGTGACCTTGCATCATCTGATGGATGCGATCGATTTGAAAGATGCAGGTGTGCGCTTCCCGCGCCTTTATCGTGCGGCGGGTGGTTTCGCAACCAGAATGCTGCTGATGTCCAATTCCGTAACCGTCCTCATGCCGGCATATCGCAAGATCCTGTTCGAGCAATACGGTGAGCGAAACGTGCACGTTCGCCCCCACGGAATCCTGTCCTTCCTCCCCGAGTATCCAGACTTCTCGCGTCGTGGCAATCCTACCCACCGGCTTCTGGCTTTTGGCAAATGGGGAACGTACAAGCGGCTGGAGCCGATGATTGAGGCCTTTGATCTGATTGCCAAAAGCCTGCCCAACGTGAAGCTGGTAGTCGCCGGAGGCGACCATCCAAGAACGCCGGGCTATGTTGCCGCCATGGCCAAGCGCTTCGAAGATGATCCGCGCATGGAATTCACCGGATACGTGGCCGAAGAAGAAATTCCGGAGCTCTTTCGAACCGCTAGCGTCGCCGTAATGCCTTATTCTTCGGCCGCCGGCTCCAGTGGCGTCGCCCATCTTGCGTGTGCCTTTGGTGTTCCGATTGTTTCGGCCGATATTTCCGACTTTAGGCAAATGGCCGAGGAAGAAGGATTGGCAATTGATTTCTACCGACCATCAGACACGCAAGACTTAGCTAAACAGGTTGCGTCCTTACTTCAGTCCCCGGAGCAACAGGAGGAAATGGCGAGACGAAATTTCTCGGCAGCCTTGCGCATGACAATGCCGCAGATAATTCATGAATACATCCGCCATTTTGGCATAGAGAGGCAAACCAAGGCTCTAAAATCCATGACTCGCCTGCGCCGTCTGCCTCGCTGGCTGCCCGCGGGTTTATTCGCGCCCTCCATGGCCCGTCAGAAACACCTTCGCTGGTCCGACCGTTCCGCTTTTTCCTACATGCCTGGCGCTCGAAAGAGCTCCTCGCTACTGGATAGTGATGCTCTCCGTGGTGGAACCCTGGATGCTCCCCGAAACCCCGTTGATGGTAATGGTGTAGGCCGTTCGGGAAACGGGAGCAACGGGAACGGCGGGAGTGGTGGAGCTGGACTGCCCCACTCCCCCTCCTCCGCAGGAGCTAAGCAGGACGGCCATACTGAGTACCATGCTGGCGACCCGGGTGCGACCGACCCGCTTCTTCTTGACATCGAACAGGGCAAGGCCAGCGACTCCCAATATGAACCAACTGGCAGTGATGGGCACTTTCTCTCCCCGAGATTCCGGCATACGAACGACCCCCGAAACACTAGCCGTCGATACGGTAAGGACGGAACCTCCGGTAGCTGAAGCCGGCATCAATTCATTGGGTGCGAAGGAACAGGTCATCCCAGTGGGCAGATTCGAACAGGAGAACGCTACCGGAGCGTCAAAAGACCCACTGTCCGAACTGACCGTGATGTTAGTACTCGCTGATCCCCCGGGAGGGATTGTCGCAGCAGAGGGTGATGCTGCCAGGGATATTTTCGTTGTTCCGGTTCCCGTGGTACCGCAGTGCGGCGTGTAGAGGACAGGTCCGGACATCTGGTTTCTAAAACTCGCCTTGCCGACTGCCTGCACATACAACGAGTATTTCGAGGCAGCGAGCGAGTAGCTGCACAGATTCAGAGTGTGCAGGCCGGCGGCCAAATCGTTCAGCGGCATCAGATTCTGCCCGTCGGTACTAATGTAGGGGGTGTAGTGATCGACGGTATTCTCGTTGCCACTAATTTTCCAGCTTAACGAATCTCCTGACCGAGATGCCGATATGCCTAGACAATTGTCGATACCGGACTCGATCTCCGTTCCCTCTTCATAGTCATTCCAGGTCACCAACTGCAAGAGGCTGAGCTGTTTGGTGGAGTTGTAGAAGGCGTTCGCCTTATTGAATGTCTGTAACCATGTCTGCCCGCATTGCTGGCTCATTACGCGCCTTGCTCCCCAAGCCGCCAGACTGTCATTGAAGCCTTTGTAAGTAGCGCCCACCGTCTTTTCCTGAGGAAATCCCAGCCCGGTCTTGTAGAAATTCGCCAGGTAACTCATTCCGTAGTCGGTAGTCGTCGGGATCACCCAGGAGTAACTGCCGCCAGTGATCACGTGACTGAAGCCGCCGCTATGCTGGAAGACGAATAACGGATTGGTTGCCAGCGCGGCTTTTGCCGCAGCCCAGTCGACTTTGTAAACAAGGTCGATGTCAAAGTTGGTCACGACAGGGGACCCGTCGATTCGCAAATAGGCTGGAGACGGAAAATATTTTTCTTCGGCGTACCGGAGGAGCTGGACAAGTGTCTGCTGGGCGTTACACCCTGAGCACAGATTCTGCTTGATCGCACCCTGATCCACCATGATAGCGAAGCTGAAACCAGGGTGGGCTTCAGCCTCAGCCATCACCACTTTTGTTGCCGGGTCGACAGGGTTTTTCGGTCCATACCAGTCGATGATCACGCCATCAATGCCTCGGGCGATCATGTCCTGAATCTGTTTCTTCACCTGTGCGGGATCGGCCGAGTTGTAGCCGACATTCATGTGGTTTGTGCCGCCGAACCATAACATCATGTGAGCCAATACCTTGGTGTTGGCCCCGGGATAGAGTAATGAATGCACATCAAGCTTGCTGACGTTGCTGTTGCCTAGGTTGCCGTTGGATTGGCTGGCAAAACTATTTGCAGCGCTGGTGTTGTTCGAGGTTTGCACCGACAAGGTCGTGGTCGGTTTGATTTGTAGGGTGGCTGCGGAGACTACACAGGGAAAAGTCGTAGTCACTAGCAATAGCGCAAAACTGAACCGACGCATAGATTCCTTTGCAAAAGAGGTGAGAACACACCTCTCCGAGCTCTCGGCGGAAGCACGAAGGCAGGCACACGAGTGCGCCTCCGTCGCTTACAGACCGGACTTTCGTGAATGCAGGTTGGGCGGATTTAGAACGACAGGCGGGGGGATTCCCCGTGCACCCTTAACCGGCGCCGTGCCCGCTCCGCAATTTGCAATTTGCGGTTCGGTTTAGATCGCTCAGGGGACGGTACTCATGGACGACCTCTCTCTCAACTGTTCGAGGGGCCGCACCGACGCGAAGCCCTCGGCAAGTCTGTAAATTCGGTTGGACTCTCTTACTGTTCCAGTCGCGTGCACCCAGGTAGTGCTTTCCAATCCCGGGCTTGATTTTCGCCGGACCGTGAACCAGCAGCCCGGCCACGATAAACTTCTAGTAACCCCCTGTCAACAACCACTAGTGCTAGCCCTGAGGAAGCATCGACTCTTGCACTACCCGAAACAACACTTAAATGCCCTGCCTCTGGCCTGCGCTTCAGCAATCCGAGCTAATTTTCCCTCACGCGCAGCCAACATTTCGTGGGCTAACGATCATCTGAAAACCTGCTTTGCAGCCTCTCCTCGCGGAGGTTTTCCTCGATGATCGGAAGATGGCCAGTGGTACCGCTGCTGGGCCTGACTCTGTTTATTTGCGGTTGTCAAGGACTGCAGCCCGCTCCCAGCGGCAGTGATGGTGGGGGCGGTGGGCCACAAGCTAGCTTGGATTCCATCAACCATATTGTTGTCATGGTGCAGGAGAATAGATCGTTCGATAGCTACTTTGGACAGTTACCGGCATACTGGCAGGCCAATGGATTCCCGGCGCAACAATTCGACGGTTTACCGGCGGGCGCTTCCAATCCCAGTTTCGACGGGCTCAGCACGGTTAGTGCCTACCATCTGCAAACCGAATGTTTCGCCAACCTGAGTCCTTCCTGGAATGAAAGCCACGTCGACTGGAACCGGCAACATCCAGACTCTGGGGTGGCAGCGATGGATGGTTACACATTCACTGCGGCCAGTTATGCCCAGAATTCTCATCCCGGGGAACCGCCGGTCACCGATACGGCTGGGATCCGCGCCATGGGGTATTACGACGCTACAGACCTGAATTATTACTACTTCATGGCATCGAACTTCGCCACGTCAGACCGCTGGTTTTCTCCAGTAATGTCCCGCACTCCTCCCAACCGGCTTTATCTGCTCGCTGCAACTTCCGCCGGCCACGCCTATCCGCCGACAACAACACTCACGAACAAGACAATTTTTGATTTATTGGAGGCCGCAACCATTTCCTGGAAAATATACGAAACCGATCCCGCGGGCTCTTATATCAATATGTTCGAACCTTTCGCCAGCCAGCACGCCGCCAATATTGTGCCGGTAGCGCAGTACTTGACCGATGTGCAGAGCGGGACACTTCCAGCGGTATCGTTGATCGAGAGCGGATATAGTTCCGGGCGGGATGAACACCCGAACAACAATGTTCAAACAGGAGCCGCATATGTTGCAAGCCTTCTCAATCCCCTGATGAGCAGCCCGAGCTGGAAGGATTCCGTTTTTATAGTGACTTTCGACGAAGGCGGAGGCGCCTACGATCACGTTCCGCCGCAACCCGCAAAACATCCCGACGGCATTGTGCCCTCCGATCTACAGCCCACTGACATTTGCGCGGGCAACACCAGCAACATTTGCGATTTCAAGTTTACCGGGTTTAGGGTTCCTCTCCTCGTGGTTTCCCCGTTCACCAGGAAGAACTACGTCTCTCACACGACCGCGGACTACACAGCGATTCTGAAGCTGATTGAGAGCCGCTTCAAGCTGCCATCGCTTACCAATCGTGACGCCGCACAAGTGGATGGGAATGGAAACGCCGTGATGCTGGAGTTCTTCGATTTCACAAACGTACCTTGGGCAACGCCGCCAGCTAGTGTTCCAGCCCAGAGCACAAACGGAGTCTGCGACTTCACCAAGTTGCAATGAATCGAGATGAGTCCTCCCTGCTCCCTGGTTGTGGTGGATCGAGCAGCGCTCTCGCGCTGCGTTGTTCACCTCTGGCTGCGGTGTCGTGCGACTGAACCGCAACCGGGCATTTTGGGAGGGCCGACTTTGCGCCATTTCAGATTAGTTGCTGGCTGGGCCTGAGTTCACCATGATGGCGTTCGTCACATAGCGTGTGCCGTCGAAATCGGCGGTCACTGTTACTTCCGCTCCCTCGACCAAATCGCCGTTGATACGGATCGCGGAGGGATTGAAGCGCACTTCGTACGTCTTTTTGTCACGCGGATCTTCCAACACTAACAGCCCCGTGTGCAGATCCACATTCGTGACGCGACCTACGAAAGTGATCGCGGTGCCCGGTTGGGCCAATATCGAGATTTCGCTGGCCACGACTCCCTCGCTTCCTGGTCTGAATTTAACGCTAACCAGTGATCGCGGGCGCAGATCTGATAGGGAAGCGGGGCGCTCTTCGTGCAGGATTTGCGTCGCGGCGACAATGTGCAGGGTGACGGGTTCAGGTGACAGGGCGTCGTTGACCACCAATTCAGCCTTGCCGGGATCGAAGCTCACAATCTGGCCACGGCTCTCGCCGTTAGATCGCTGCGTCAGAATCCGGATATTCTTCGCGAATATCGTTATCCCATCAAGAACCGTGTCCACATAGATTTTTTCACCGCCGCGGAGGGCGCCGGGGAGAACCTTTGCCCCATCGCGATAGATCTGGGTGCGTTCGTCGAGCATTATTTTTAAATTTCGGCCGCCGAACGGGCGGACTGTAATTTCATCGCGGACGTAATCGACTTTTTCAATTCTGCCACCTACCAGAGTTAACTTCCCTTTAGCTGCCGGGGGGGGCTCCGGCAGCAGCTGAGCAGCTTCCACGGATCCGACTGACTCCGGATCGGACCCTTCCACATCCGAAGGCGCAGAAGCCCCGGGCGTGACAGATTGCGTTAACGGAGGCTGGTTCGGCGGAGCTTGGGCTGACGGAGCGGCTTGAGTCGGGGGAGTTTGGGGCGGAACCTGCGAGTTCGGCTTCTGAGGCGAGGATTGAGCCCACGCCGCCACATACACAAAGACGATAGCCAGAATAGGACTTACGCGCATAGATCCCTCAGGACCACAGGAGGTATTTGATGCCGATCAACGGGCAACAGTGGCCTTTGAGGGCAGGCAACAAATCGCAATTTCCAGGCCCACCGGCAAACGCACGCCACAGCACTGCATCCAAGACGTATACGGCGGTACTAGGATTGGGCTAGTAGCAGATGAGCCGCTAAAAGTTGGCCTACAAAAGAACTGGTATGTTGAGAAAATTATCTCTGTTGGTCTTGGTGGGCGTCACTGGCTTGGTGATTCCAGTTGCGAAGGCGGCGGATCGGGCGCTGAAGATCTCTATCCCCAAACGTGGGAAGCTAACACCGGTGCAGCGCCTTAACCGCGAGGGAGTGGAGGCTGTCCAAAAGAACCAATTGGAAAAAGCGGAGTCCCTGTTTTATAAAGCCTACCTGTTCGACCCCGATGACCCCTTTACCCTGAACAACCTGGGCTACATTTCGGAGTTGAAGGGCGAGGTCGAGCGGGCGCAGCGCTTCTATGACCTAGCATCGCAGCAGGAGACGGAAGCTACCATTGACCGAGCCAGTTCGAAAACCGCTGAAGGGAAGGGATTCAAGGAAGCGGTCAACGACATCGGCGATGCCCGATTGCGGATAAATCGCGCCAACGTGGAAGCCATACGGCTCATGGATGAAGGCCGGGTGTCCGAAGCTGAAGCGATCTTACAGCGGGCTTTAGCCTGGGATCCTCGGAATCCATATACGCTGAATAACATGGGTGTCGTTCAGGAAATGGAGGGGGACTTCGACCAGGCCTTGAAATACTACACCGCAGTTGCGGAAACGCATTCCACGGAACCGGTGATTGTGACCCTGAATCGCAAATGGAGAGGAAAACCCATCAGCGAGGTAGCAGCCGACAGCGAAAAGAAAGTGCGCCAGCGTCTTCAAACTGATGAGGGAAACGAAGCCAGGGTGGCGCGGCTGAACCTGCAAGGAGTCGCCGCCATCAACCGCAATGACCGGCAGGACGCCCGTCGATATTTCCAACAAGCATACGCCCTTGATCAGGAAAACGCGTTTTCGCTGAACAACCTCGGCTACATCGCGGAACTGGACGGCGATTCTGAGACCGCACAGGTCTTCTACGAGAGAGCTCGTACAGCACAGCGTGCCAACGTTCGGGTTGGCTCCGCTACCGCCCGGTCGGCCGAGGGAATGAAGCTATTCGAAGTTGCGAATGACAGCAACCGGAAGATAGATACCAAGATCGCGGAACAGCGCGAAGCTCGCCGTCATGAAACCGGCCCCATCCGGTTGAAACGCAGGGATGGGACGCCGGTAGATCAAGACAATCCGCAGCCTCAGGATTCGTCTCCTCAGCAATCGCCCAGCCTGGGGCCGCCGCAACCTGCAGTTCCTGAGTTGACTCCACAGCCGCAACCCTCGCCCACGCAGACGCCGCCCGACGAGAGCCGGCCCCAGTAAGTTGTGCCGTTAGGATTGGGTTTCCAGCAGGCGCCCGACATCGGATTCCGGATTGTGGGGCAGATATCTCACGATGTTCTTGGCATAGCGCAACAAAGTCCCCATGTTCGTGCGATACCAGCAGCACTCTGTCATTCTTGGGGAAAAGCCACAAATGAAGCGAAACTGGTTCATTACGGAATCAGGCTCTACCAGCATGGTCGCCGCGATACGGTGATTCCCGTCGAGAATCGTCAACGGCTGGGTTTCGTCAATGCCGATGAGCAGGACCGTAGAATTGATCACCTCGTTCTGCAAAAGGATCCTCAGAACGCGCAGCTTGCCCAAAAACTCGTCCTCCGCGCGCTGGCTGTACTCGCTGCGAATCCGTTCCACCACATCGCCCAGGAAGTAGCTCTCCTGTGCCATCCTCCGCCACTGTGCCCTAGGAAAGACCCGGATACGGGCGAGATCGTGGGAGGTAAGCTCGACCTCGAACCATCGAGTGTCGGCGGGCAGTTCGCGCCACATGGCTCCCCGGCGAAGGAAAAGGAGGGCGCGACGCAATGCGTTTTCACCGGAATCGTTAAGGTTGGGTTTCATCGCAAGGCGCTCCAACTTACCCCGGTAAGGGTCGAATTCAGGATGATGAAACTCGTTTTTCAGGAACTCAGCGATGATTTCATCCTCAGTCAAGGATCTAAGTTTGCGAATCCTTCCATAACTCTCTGGAAGTCGAGGAGCCTCGGATGAAACAAAAGCAGAGCTCAGGACGGGAAGCAGCACCACGAGGAGCAACACCAACATCATCACCAACTGTACGAGTACGACTTGGTAAAGCGTTGCGTGAAAAAAGCAAATCCCGAGCACCAGGACGATGCTGGCGGCGAGCTGCACCCATCCGGTATTAACGATCTTGCGCGACATTTCGTAAGCAATGATTACTGAGCTTAGGGAATAGACCCCCGTGGTCGCGGCATACAACATGAGCAACGAAGATATGTCGCCATAGCCGCTGAGATTGAAGCGGGTGCCAAATGTGAATTTCCAGAACAAGCTGGGAACAATCCACAGTCCCAGCACCACAAACAGCACGATCGAGAGGACGAGCACCAACGAAGTCGTCAGTAGAGCGTGACTTTCGCGGTCCTGCGATCGCGTTCCAGCGGAGATGGGAAACATGGTGCCCACCACTGACCAGGCAAACATGTTCACCACCCGTCCGACCAATGCTATCGCCGCATAGAAACCCGCCTCCTCAGCCGCGAAAAAGTGCTTCACCATGACGATATCGAAGTTGTTGATGATTACCTGGCCGACAAAGAACACGATGGCCTGCAGTCCTTCGCGGAATGATGCCGGGACTTTCAGATCGAGAGTCGGCTGTACGCCAGGCTGGGCAAAGATATAGGCGAGGATCACGCCCGCGACGCTCGCTAGCACCGCGCCGGTCACTCCCATCCCCAGCTTGATAAGAAGAAGTGCCCCGCCCAGACGGACCAGCCCCTCGAGAATGAGGTTGATGGCCAGTGAGTTGAACGCGTAAGTACCCTGAATACATCCCCGGCGAACACCCAATGGAATGTAGAAAGCCGTGCCCACCCCCAAGAAAGTGATCAGAACAGGGTCAGGCAGGTTCAGATATGCGGCAATCCCGTCGCGTGCCAGGATTAGCAGCATGCCGGTCCCGATCCCCACCATCCAGGCACGGCGGTGCAGCCCGGTATAGATTGCTGCCTTTTCGACGGAAGATTCATGGCCCGCAACAAGTTTGGCGCACACAATCTGGAAAGAAAGAGTGACTGCCGACATCAACATCAAGAGCGTGTAAACCGCGGTTGCATGTCCGAAACCGCTGGGCCCAAGTAGTCGGGCGATGGCGAGGTTGTATACCAGGTTCATCACGCCCACCAGGCCGGAACCGGCGAGCAGGGTCAGACTTCCACTCAGAATCCGCGCCCACAGAGCTCTCTTCCGGGGCATAGCGGCGCTGAGAACGTCTTCGTCAAACAGAGGACTCTTCATTTTCTGGCTCTAGCTCGCTTTGATTCTTTGACCTGACATTCTTCTCTGTGGTCCAACGGTCGTGACATGTTGGAGCTCATCAAAACAGGTTTAACCTTACGACGGGAAGAAACGTGGTCCTGTTCGGTCCGCCAAAATTGTAGAAAGATTGCTGTTCCACTCCGAACGAGAACCTGGCTGGATAGGCAGCCCGGACCGCGCCGCCGCCGTCGTCGAAGCTTCTTCGTACCGGCCGTAAATATGAGACCATGAACTCGCTCTGTGCATTGTCATACACATGAAATCCTTCACCCCTGGAAAGCGTGAAAGACCCCGTAACCTGCCAACGATTGTTGGGACGGTACTCGAATCTTGCGCCCGGACGCATTGCCTGAGCGATGGCAAAGGTCTCGTTGAATACGCGCCACGATCGCAAGTATTCACCTAATACCGCCACCGTCAGCCGGCTGCCGAGTCTGCGCTGTATACCGGCATAGGTCGAGGTGGAGTAGTACTCTCGAATCTCTGGACGAATCAGCAGATCGCGCACGGAGTAGCCGGCAAGGAGCGAAGTCTTTCCCCAGGGGCGTCCCACGGTGAACTCCAGGTTGGCCAAGGCATCGCGCGAGTGCAGATTTTTCTCCGTAAATGGACCCGCTTCCCGAATCACGCTTCCCTGCACCGAAACCCAATTGAAGAATGAACTGGTGGAAAGATAAAGGTACTGTCGAAGCAGATTTTGATTCATGTCCACGGGCGACAGTGCGTCTCGACGAACCGTGAATTGCAATCCTGTACTGAACCTTAGCGAGTTTGACCCGAGGTGCAACACCGGGCTGATGCCTCCGCTAAACATGGTGTCGTAAGTATTGCGGTCCTGGATGACATCATCGCTGGGGAACGAGAACTTACCGCTGGTCATGCTCTCGCCGACAAAACCCTCGATGGTCGGGAGATTATTCAGGTGGAGACGATAGTGTGCTTCTCCAAGGCTCTGAAACGAATGTCGCGGCAGAGGCAGGGTCGATGGCGTCACTCCAGGAACCATCTTGGCGTCCAACGTGTAGACGTTGATGTCTTCTAGCGCGGGCTCAAAGGAAGCGGTGGAGTACAGGCTGACCTTCTGGTTGATCTGGCGGCCTTCTTCTCCCGCCAGTTCAAACTCGGTGCTTTCTACGGCTTGTTGCGCGTTTGGACCGGCCACCATGCTCGCGCGGGTGAACGCTGACAAAGCATTGACTGTGTCCTGGCGCTGACGATATAAGTTCGCCCTCGCCATTAGGTAGTCATAGTCGTCTTTAAAGTCATTGGGATTTCCCAGCCTGCCCAAAGAGACTGCCGCTTGATGGCTATCTCCCTGGGCCAGGTAAGTATTTGCCAGACCGATAGCAACCAGCCGCGGATTCGCTCCAGACAAGCGGGCCTTCTCGAAGTAAGCCTTGGCCAGATCGAAATCCTGTGTGGCCAGGAAAATGTTTGCCGCGGCTACGAAGTCAGTCGACGCAACCCTGGGAGACTCGCTCATACGGGCCTCTGCGAAGCCCAGTCCGATCTGGCGGCGCGCATCATCCCACTCCCCTTCCCGAACAAATATTTCAGCGATTGCCAACCTGATGCTGAGCCGATTTGCCTGCGGGTCTCGAAGTGCGCGCGAAAATCGCTGCATCGCTGAGTCCCTGTCGCCCAAGGCCAGGAATGAATCACCGGTTGCCATCAGGACGTCGACTTGGCCCTTTGCGTATTGCTCGGCCAGTTGAATGTTGCGAAGCGCCGCCTCGCGTTGGCCGAGTTTCGCGTTAGCCTGAGCCAATTGAGCATAGATCGCAGGATTCTCCGGTGCCAGCTTCACCGCAGCGTTGAGGCTGTCGATACAGTCCTGATAGCGATGCATCTGGTAGAGTGTGTAGGCCAGCGCCAGCTGCGTGGTCAGATCGTTCGGAACTTCATCCAAAGCGATGCGATACTCTTTTTCTGCCCACGGAAGCCTTTGTTCCTGGCGGAAGCCTTCGGCCCTTGCCAAATGCCACGCCCTGGTGGTGCCCAAGAACTTTTGCGCAATATTGAGTTGCTCAAGCGCCGGTTGTGAACGATGTAGTTGCAGGTAGGAATATGCCAAGCCAAAATGCGCCTCGCCATAGTCCGGGCGGATTTTGATGGCCGTCTGGAAATCCTGCACAGCCTGTTTGGCCTGGCGAAGATTGTTCCGCATGAACCCGCGGTTGGCATAACCGGTAGCCATCTTCGGATCGCGTTCTACTGCCCGGGTAAAGTCTTCGAGCGCCTCCTGATACGAGCCCGCACGAGCATGAACGTAACCCTCAATCAACGCCAGATCCCGATTGTTGGGAAGGATCGAGTCATACTTAGTCGCCAGCGCGAACGCGTCGTCATACCGGCTCAAGTAATAGAGATCGTACGCCAGATAAACCGGTGCCTGGGGATCGCGAGGCAGACGCTCGATCACCTTGTAGCCCAGTTCGGATGCCTCCTGGTATCCGCCGGTCCATGTCAGATAGCGCTGCCGCTCGCGCATCACTTGTGGGTTGTCATTCATCGTGCCCGTGGCGCGACCCAGCCATTGTCTCGCGAGATCGAGATTGTGCGCTTCCAGAGCCGCATTAGCACCGCCCGCCACAATCAAAACATTTTTCGCAGCGCGCTGGTATGCCGCCTCATAGTTGGTGAGAGCGGAGCGGAAGTCTCTTTCCGATGAATACAGATCCCCCAGAGCCAGATAGGCAACGGAGTCCTTGGGATAGAGCCGGACCACGCGCGAGAAATACTCTTCTGCGCTTTTCGTATCGCCCATCTCGCGCGCCAGATAACCCAGCGAGGTCAATGCATGCTGGTTATGCTTATCCAGTTCGAGGGCTTTCAGAAACATCCCGCGCGCGTTATCCTTCTGGCCAAACTTCCAAAGCAACGTCCCGTAATTCAGAAGCGAATTGATATTGGACGGCGCCAGCGACAAAGCCTCTTTCAGGTCTTTATCGGCTGCTTCGAGATTTCCCGTGGCAGACTCGATGGCCGCGCGCATCCTCAGGAATTCAGTTTTGGAAGCCTCAGGAACTTGCACTCGCTGAATTTCGTCGGCCGCGAGGTTCAGCTGTTCCTTAGCCTCAACCTCATTGCCGGTCTGCTGGTAACTCTCGTAAAGGTTCAGGCGCAGCTGGATTGGATATAAGGGTCCCTCTGCCACCGTGTTCGGCAAATTTTTTAACGCTGCCTGGTATTCGCTGATCGCGTCCGGGAAGCGGCTCTCCGATGCTGCCATTTGAGCTTTAATCGCATGCAGACGGTAATAGTTGGCGTCGAGTTGTTGTGCTCTTTCCAGGAACCCGCGGGCAGCGTCCTCCTCGCCTAGGTTAAATAATGTCTGGGCAGCACTTAACTGGAACCCAAGGGTTCCCTTTGAAGACTTTGCCACCTGGGAATACAGATTGGCAGCGTCCTGCTTTCTTCCTGCCATGTCGTAGGTGTAAGCAAGCTCTGCCAGCACATCGAGTGCTTTCGAGGGCAGCGATTTTAAGATCGAAATTGCTTGATCGTACTGTCCACTATCGCGATACTCGCCGGCAATCGCCCGCAAAATATCGGGATCGCGTGGCGCTGTGCTTTTGGCGCGAACCAGGAGTTGCCTGGCGTCCTCAGGACGGCCGAGCCGCTGATAAGCTCGAGCCAACAACAGGTCGGTGCGCGGAGAAGATTGCAGCGCAGCAGCGCGACGAAGTAGCTCGACCGCCAGCTGCGGATCAGAGTTCATCGAGAGCTCGCCGGCAAGCTGCAACGCGCCGGTATCTTTAGGATTCGTTTCCGCGAGCTTCAGGAATAGTTGCCGGGCCTCTTCATCGCGACCCATCTTCGCGTACGTCTGGGCTAGACCGCTGAGACCCTGGGCGGAGTTTGGCCTATCCTGCAGCCCCCGCCTGTAAGCGTCCTCTGAAACCTGATAGTGGCCAGCCATACGAGCTGAGTATCCGAACAGGAACCAAAGATCTGCGTTTTGTGGAGCGGCTCCTGCCGCTTGTTCGGCAAAGGTAACGGCCGAGTTGTAATCGCCTCTCTTCAGCGCGTCTTCCGCCGCTCGCGCTTGCCGGGCTACTTCGATGCTGGATCCCCATCCCAGGCTTGGTGTGGCGGAGTCTCCTGTTTTCTGCTGATCCTTGTTGGAATGGCTCTGATTCTTTTGACCCTGGTCCTTTTGATCCGGTTTCGCCTTAGGCGAACCTGTTCCTTTCTGCTGATCCAGTTCGAAGGTCTGCCCAAAAACCAGGCCAGCCAGCGTGATAATGAAAAAAAATGCACCCCAGTGACGGCTGTTCAATTTCCAGTACCCACCCGTAGCAAGCTCTTTGTCATTCTTTCCCAGCGTTTTACAGCTCAGAGCTTCCGGTGGCATTCAGATGCTAGGGTTAGGATTCGGGCTGCTTCCTCTAGAAGTAGCCAGAAGCCGCCGGGCGAAACTCGGGGCCACCGGCAAACCCTTTGCTGCGACACGGAATCAAAATGGCTGCGAAGGTACTGCCAATGGACCGCTCTCGCCTGACGCCCGCCCAAACGTTCTCTGGCCGCTCCATACCGTTGCTCGCTTTGGTGGTTGTTGCCCTGGCAGTTCACGGACCGCTGCTTCTAATGCAGCTCCCCGCCGGATCCTTTGACACGAATTTCCACATCTTCTTCGCCTCGCATTACTCTCATCACTGGTTCAATCCGTGGAATGAAAAGTGGTTTGCCGGATTCTCGCAAACCACCTACCCACCGCTCACGCACCAATTGATTGCCCTGTTCTCCAATTTGGTCGGCTTAAACATGGCTTACATGCTGGTCCAGTTGCTGGCGATTTTGCTGTTGCCCGTCGGCGTGTACCGTTTTTCCAAGATATGGGTGGATGAAACCTCGGCAAGTTACGCCGCGTTGTGTAGCGTGTTTCTTGGCGCTCTGGCCTTTCTCGTTTACCAAGCTGGCCAGCTGGCCACCGTAGCTTCCGCCTCCCTGTTCCTGAATGCGTTGCCTTATTTTTACGAGTGGTCGACCCGGGCTGATTTCCGTTCGCTGGTCAAGGGAATCGCTGTCAGCGTGACCGCTGCGGCTGCACACCACGTAACTCTGATCTTCGGACTGGTTTTGTTTGCGGGCCCGGTTTTGTGGGTGGCATGTTTTGATGCTCGGGAAGGTCGTGCTCATGGCTCTGTTTGGGCCGTTTTATCCCGCGCCGCGATGTTTGTCGTTTTGGCGGGCGTCGGTGTTGCAGTGGTTTTGCTCCCATACTGGATGGCCCTGATTCAGCATCCTATTAGTCAGATGCCCATCCCCCACGACAGCCGGAACAACTATCTGCTCAACACCATAACCGGCGTGAACTATTTCGTAATCCCTTACGGAGCCCTGATCCTGGCCCTACCATTCATCGTCGTCCGCGGCTCGAAGGTGCCGCGCCTACGCCCTCTTTTGTTTGGCTTCTGGGTGACGTTTTTGTTCGGCTTGGGAGGCACCACACCCCTCCCGAAATGGCTGTTGGGCCGCGCGTTCGAGGTTCTGACCTTCGAACGCTTTGCGTTCTGGGCCGTGCTGATGGCCACACCGCTCGTAGGGCTGCTGGCAGTTGAGTTGCTCGACCGCTTCCGGGAAAAAGCTGCCGTGGCCCTGTCGTTAGCGGCGGTCGCCACCCTCGGTGCGGCTCTCGGATGGCTTGGTGTTAACCCGTACCGCCCGGCATCAAGTTTGGACGTAGCTCCAGTGATCTCGTTCTTGAACCGGGACGGTCATGATAGGTACCGCTACCTCACTCTCGGCTTTGGAAGCGTCCTGGCAAAGGTTTCAACCTATACAGACGCTAACAGCGTGGACGGAGACTACAACTCCGCGCGCCTGCTGCCAGAAATGACCCGTTACGGATCAGCCCAGCTTACCAATGCAAAGTTTTACGCTAGCGCAGGCATGGAGTCCCTGCGGGCCATGCTCAAGCACGCCAACCTGTACGGTTTGAAGTATGTGTTCGTACACGATTCTTACTACGAACCGTTGCTTACGTTTACCGGGTGGAGAAAAATTGAGACCTACAACAATGGAGAAATCACCGCCTGGTCGAAGGATGACGTGCCACCAGCTCATCGGATTGAATCAGACGCAGTGCCACCTCCGTGGCAGGGTTTGATGTGGGGAACTTTGCCGATGGCCAGCAGTCTCCTGGCTTTGGGGCTCGTATTGTTGCTGCCCGGCCGTCGAAGCCTAACTCAGCCCGTTGAGATTACTTCACACCGCCAAGAAGAGGAGCATTACGTCGCGGAGGAAGTCAGATGAAATATTTGATGCCGCTCATCATCTCCTTCATTACCGCGATATTGGTCGCCGCAGGCACCTTTGGCCCAACCCGGCTCGGTGCCACTACCGGTATCACATCAGGTTCAGCATTGCCGGGACTATCTTCGGCGGCGAAGACTCCTGAGCAGGCAGTCGACAAGTTGCTGAATGAGATCCAAAGACGAAATTGGGGTGTCGCGTACGCTCAACTCGTCGACGCCGGAAATATTGACGAAGCCCTCTTTACCCGTGACTTGACCGGAAATAACGGCAGCCTCCGCACTCTCTCCGGCCTGGAGAGTTGGCGGCTTCAGCCGCTTCATGCAACCAACGACGAAGCCCAGATACGTGCCACCTTACGCTGGTCGACGGCCGTGGGACCCATCCGTGATGTGCGAGATTTGAAGGTACTGCGCCAGGACGATGTCTGGAAAGTTGTCTGGCCGGTGCCTACCTTTCCCAATCTGCCGGCCCAGATCGTTCCGGTGAATTACCTGCGCTGGGATCTCGTAACTCCGAATGGCGAGGGAGAGTGGGGAGATCGTGCCGTGGACGCTCCCCATGTCAGGATCGTTTCCATGAACGCCATCCCCTATCAGAACGGGTGTGTCGTAATGGGTGAGGTGGTGAATGAGGACACCATTCCGGCATTCGTAAACGTTAACGCCACGCTGGTGGATGGAACCGGAAAGTCGATCGCCGAAGAAAGCAGTTTCGACAAGATCTCGCATATTCTCCTTCCCAAGCAGGTTTCACCCTATCGCGTCGATTTTCCGAACATCAGCTTGCAGGAAGTAAAGAATGTGCGCATGGATGCCAAGGCAACCCTGGCGCCCACGTCCTCTGATCCCGTAATCGGGGTTATGAATCAAAAAGTAGAAACCGACAGCGAGGGCCGCAACGTATTGCGTGGAAGCTTGCTGAACCAGAGCGGACAGACGGTCAACATCCCGCACGTCATTGCAACGTTCTACGACAGCAACGGGAGAGTCGTATGGGTCTCCGATGGGTATGTGGATCGCCCCTTGCTTCCTCAGCTGCCAGAGCCTTTCGCGGTCGAGATTCCCGGTCCGATCGTGGGAAAAGTGCAGAACTATCATGTGGTCGTCAATTACTACAACATTGCCAAATCGTAGTCAGGTATGGGCAGTGCTTGTCCTTCTCTCCGCTGGCCTCACCGGCGTATGTCTTGCGCAGGGCGCGGACCTGCGCCCGCCGGCTGCGCTGACCGCGGGCCAACCAACTGTCATCGCCACCTCTGGCAGCGGCGAGGCAAGCTTCTATCTTCTTGGTCCGGGCCACACCTTCCGAAAGCAAGTGCACCTCGGACAAGAAATACCGCTTGGCATTGATCAAGTGCGCACCGCGGGCCGGTATCTGGCAATTTTGTGTTCCGCGAATGGTTGCCGGAGTGCGTTGTTCTACGTCACGCCAGCGAGCCCAGCAAGCTTGAGCTTTCTAGCGCACCCTTCCCGAGTCCCAGTAAAGCAACTGGATGCGATCAGTGGAGTCGCATTTCCCTACGACAAGTTCCATAATCTCGTCCTCGCCCCGGTTACGATTGACTTCCAGTTGAAATCGAGCGTTGGCGACTCCATATCGCGACCTACAACCACTCAGAATGGAGTGGCATGGTTTCGCGCGAACTCAAGCAATCAAGCAGGCACGGCACAGCTGGTCGCTGCCGTCGGCGACCTATCCGTTCGTCGAGTCGTACAGCAGGTGGCTAGCGATCCCTGCAATCTGCGGGTCAAAGGGCAGCGCACTGCAAAAGGAATTCTTGTCGAGACTGAGCCGGTGCGGGATTGTTCGGGAAACCCTGTACCAGACGGAACCGTTGTCACCTTCACCGAGACCGACCCTGCCGGCAAGAGCACCGTGGACATGCCGATCAAGCAGGGAGTGGCCCGCGCCCAGTTCCTTGCGGCCGGACCAGCAATAATCTCAGTGGCCTCGGGAGTGGTAATGGGCAATCAGCTTCAACTGGGTGGGCAATGAGACCGCACTTTGCTCTCGCAAGGATTTCCAGTTGGTCCGCCCTGTCCAAGATCTTCATTCTGTCCCCTGTCTTCATAGCTTTTTTTTGGTGCGGACCTCGCACTGTAGGTGCCGATTCAATGCCCGCGAACTCGCTACCGCAGGTGCAACTGGATGCCCGCAATGCAGGTCCGAGAACCCTGGAAAACCTCACCCAGCAAAACATAGGCCGTCACTATGCCAACGCCTGGCAAAACCTGGCTGCCGCCTTCGAGCATAACGCGCCCACATCGCTCAGCGATTACTTTGTTGGCGCAGCCAGAGAACAGCTCGGTCAGGCAGTTGCTGACCAGCAGAAAGCGGGGTTGCATTCGCGCTACCGGGACCAGCGGCATAAAGTCGACGTGGTTTTCTACGCTCCCGAAGGAGACATAGTTGAACTGCACGATAGTGTGGAGTGCGATTTTGAAGTATTCGAAGGTGAGAAATCGATTCATCACGAGCCGGCCGTTCTACGTTACGTCGTTCTTATGACTCCGAGCGCTGACCGCTGGGTCATCCGCCAGCTCCAGGCGGTGTCCCAGTTCTGATCAATGCCAACCAGCCGGATGTTCCGGGCATCATAAAGCTGAAGCGGAAAGCGGTCAGAAAGGTGTACGCGTTTGGCAAAGACCACTGTCGCTGTACTGCTTGTCTGTATGGTCATTCTCGACGGCTGTGCCAGCAAAGATCTTCGTCCCGCGCCAGCAAGTTATCAGGCCCCTCAGCGTGGGCCGGAAACACTGGCAGTCTGGATGCCGTGGTTCGGAGATCACAAACATATGGATGTTGGATATTCGAGCCAGGATCCGGACGTAATACGGCGGCAGATCAAGGCAGCCGTAAATCGCGGCATTTCGGGCTTTGTTGTCGATTGGTACGGGGAACGGCGGCCATTTCACGACAAGAGTTTCGCGCTTTTGCAACAGGTGGCCAGTGAAATGCACTTTCGGGTAGCCCTGATGTACGACGAGACTGAGAATGACAACGGACAGGCTACGGAAGAAGCCCTCGCAGCATTAGACAAAGCCTACCGCGCATATATCGGCCCGGAGGCACGATATCGCGACGCATACCTGACGTACAAGGGCAGGCCAGTGGTTTTTATTTTTCCCAAGGGCGGTCACACCGATTGGAACCGTGTTCGTGAGCAAGTGAATGACTGGGCTTCGACACCGCTGCTCTTCTACAAGGACGAGGCCGCCGCGGAATTCGCCCGTGTTTTCGACGGTTACTACGCCTGGGTTCATCCCGGACACGGAGGGTGGGCTTCCGACGGCAGCGATTGGGGAGAGCAATACCTCGATAATTTCTACAAGACTATGACCACCAAGCATGCCGACAAAGTTGCGGTAGGTGCGGCCTGGCCTGGCTTTGACGACTCGCACGCGAGCTGGGGCCTGAACCGTCACATGGATGCAAGGTGCGGTAAGACCTTCGAGCAGACTCTGGGCTTCTATCGTCGCTACTACTACGGCGATTCCACGCCACTACCGTTTTTATTGATCGAGACTTGGAACGACTACGAGGAGGGTACCGCCGTTGAGCGCGCTTCCTTCACCAACTGCAATCGCCCGTCCTGAACCTGGGACGACATATCCGCCGGGCGCAAGCAAGAGCCTGATCATCCTTTCTCGTCTCTTGTTCGGCGCAAAGAATGAGCTTGATCCGAATGTCCCGGGGGATCTCTCTGGCATTGTGAACCTGACCTTCGAAGAAGCATCCGAGATGTTGGCGCTGGCAGATGCTCATCACGTTCTAATTCGAGCATTGCAGCCCTTCCAGCTCATGGCGCTGGCAACGGACAACCGCGAGTTGGCCGGCTGGGCCGCGCATGCGATCAAACGCGAGCACGAGCGCGTTGAGGCTGCTCTCTCATTCCTCACTGAAATTTGTGGCACCCTTGAGACCGAAGGTTGCAACGTGATGGTCGTCAAATCACTTGACCACTGGCCGGACCTTGGCAGTGACCTCGACCTTTTCACTTCCGCGCAAGCTGGAGACGTGATTCGTGTCATGAAGCAATATTTCAACGCGTCACTGGCGCCGCGCAGCTGGGGCGACCGTCTGGCGAATAAATGGAACTTCATTATCCCCGGCTTAAGAGAGTTGATCGAATTCCATGTTGGCCGCTTGGGCCAGACCGGAGAGCACGTCTCAATCGGCAATTCGCTGATAGCGCGCCGCAGGTTACTGCCATTCGGGGCTCACTTTTTTTGGGTGCCCGCCCCCGAGGATCGCGTGATCCTCAGCACCCTGCAGCGCATGTACCGCCATTTCTATCTGCGTCTGTGCGATGTTGCAGACACGGCTCAACTCTTGGAAAATAGTGCAATCGATTATTTTTACTTGCGTTCTTCGACGCAGGCCGCAGGCATCTGGAAAGGCACTGCAACCTTTCTTGGAATTGTCTCCGATTACGTCGAGTACTATCGAAACGCAGGTCTCAGTCTCCCCGAGTTCGTCAGATCAGTGGCTGAATTCGGCGGTGAGCAGCTAACTTTCCGACGCTTCTTGCGCATCCCCATCATGCCGTACTCAGTGCGGTTATATACCTCCCAGTTAAGAAGCCTGGCGCTTAAGGGGGAGCTTAAAGGGACTTTCCGCCTCACTCTGCTGCCATGCCTGGCTACCGCCGCTATCGTAGAACAAAAACTCACCGGAAACAATAAAGCTGTCTGGTGAGTACCACTGGCGGATTCTACATTAAATCCTGTATTGCGCAGTCCTCGTTCGGCAAGAGAGAATTTCGACACTAACCGACGCGAACTCAAGGCAGGTCGCAGCTTTAGAACGGCACCTGCCATTTTTCTTGCCGCCATCCACCACAACCCTGATGTACCATGTTTACATACAATGCTCAAAATGATTGATGGATTGCCGTCACAATACGGGCGTTTCCAAACGCCAAAAGTGACGACTAGTCGGCTCGGCCCGAGCAAGAGTCGGGAGTCAGTTTCGAGGAGGCGATTTGTACCAGATTCCTCAGGTTTGCTCCGGTCACGCCCTCCCTACTCTTACGGCTTTGCCCGTACTCTTGCGGCTTTGCCCGTACTCTGCAGATCCGACTAACTACTTGATTCCCCCCTTGAAAACCAACTAGCGAATCTCTGGCCTTCGATCGCAGCCGCTCCCTCGGAGGCCTTTCGAGGGATGACCTTCGGCAGCGCCGTCACTCCGCCGCCTGTTCGGTGCGGCAAAGGTTGCGGGCGGGCTGGTCCGCGCTAGAGTAGTTCCACTCCCAAATCCCAGAACAGTCGCGTTCTGCGCCCGGGTTAGCACCATGGAAAGGGCCGGGGCGGGGCTCCACGAGAGCATCACGAGCGTGGGATGCTCGCCGATAGCGTTGTGAAATTCTAATACATATACTTGCCCACTATGGGCTTCTTGGCCCCTCAAGGGCTTCTATGTTTTGCTGTACCTTACAGCACCTTTCACCAGCCTGCATCCAAGCACCGTTTTTTAATGGGAGGTGAGACCTATATGCACCGAGATCACAGACATGCCGCAAGGCGCGTCTGTTTGGTGTGGGCACGGCTAGTTCTATTGCTCGCGTTTTGCAATCTTGTGACCGGATGTGCGGCACCGAGGCGAAAGAGCTTCGTGGTTCCCAGGCGCTGCCTGAAGATCGATGCCCAAAGCTTTACCCGACCGTGCATGCAGCGAGTGGACGGAAAGCTGCTGTGTGACGGTGTGGTGGTCACTGCCACTTGCGTCGACGTGTCGCATTGATTCAGAAATTGACTGCGGAAAGGACTAGGGCGTTCACCGCTGGAGTATTTGACGGCCGAGGAAGCCACGCGGCAAAAGGATGTTACCTTGCAGCTGATTGCAAACCCACCGATTAGGATTACCGATTTGATCGCCAGGCTTATTCATAAGATCGAGGCTCATGCCGAAA
>Ga0137403_10001316_pt1 | contig 31290 bp, 32 predicted proteins | sample CZOMad2_1_16fung_FD_122057 | JGI IMG/M metagenome (GOLD analysis project Ga0137403, IMG submission 122057) | Vadose zone soil fungal communities from Angelo Coast Range Reserve, California, USA - CZOMad2_1_16fungal (Hybrid Assembly) | ecosystem: Environmental > Terrestrial > Soil > Vadose zone... | reverse complement strand
TGAAGCGCGCCAAGCGCCACGCACAGCAAACCAGGAAAGCCAGGCAAGCGACCCAGCCAAATTCGCTGAGCTGTTGAATGCCGGGCGGCGGTCCGCCGGGTGCCGTCGCGCCGGGCAAGCCGCGAAATCCCCAGGCAAAGGCCAGAATGGCCGGAGCCAGACCAAAACTGACGACATCGGCTAAGGAATCGAGTTGCACGCCGAACTCGGTGTTAGTACCGGTGAGGCGCGCGATGCGGCCATCGAGCGAATCGAAGAGGATGGCGAAACCTATGGCTTTGGCAGCGCGGTCAAAATCGCCCTCTCCGCCGATGAGCGAGGCGACCACTGCGTAATATCCACACAGCAGATTGGCGACGGTAAACAGGCTGGGAAGGAGGAAAATGCCGCGCCGCAGCTTGGGATTGCGAAAGCGGCGCCCCACGAAGGGCATTTCCTGTTGTTCGATCGGTCCCATAGCTATACCTGCTGTTCAGCGGTGACCAAGTCATTTCTGCGCGGCGCAGGCTGCTGGACCGGCCAACGAGCCAGCACACTTGAACCGCCCTTAACATGGTCGCCGACGCGCACGAGAATCTCCGCTTCTTTCGGCAACCAAATATCGACGCGAGAGCCAAAGCGTACCAGACCGATGCGCTCGCCGCGAGCCACAGTGTCGCCGGGCTTTTTCCAAGAGACAACACGGCGGGCGATGAGGCCGGCAATCTGCTTGAAGACCATTTCACCGGTTTCGGTCTTTAGGGTGAAGACATTTTGCTCGTTTTCGAGAGAGGCACGTTCGAGCATGGCCGCGAAGAATTTGCCGGGGCGATATTGCAGGGCGGTGATGGTGCCGGCGGCGGGCGAGCGGTTGACGTGAACGTTCCAGACCGCAAGAAAGACGGAGATGCGCTTGCCGGGGCGACCGGCGAAGTCTTCGTCCTTGAGGACGACTATGCGGCCGTCCGCGGGAGCGACGATGGCGCCGGGATTGGCGGGAACGGCGCGTTCCGGGTCGCGGAAGAAGGAAAATACAAAAATCGCGAGCAAAAGCAGAATCGTGCCAGCGACCCACCAGGCGAGGGCGTAACACACCGCGGCAAGAAGGACGAGCGGCAGGCCGAAATAGTAGCCTTCCTTGACCATGCGATGAAGATACCACAGCGACGGTTCAGCGGCTTCTCAGGTGGACCGGAGAACAGCGAGGGAAAGACTCGATGGGAATGCTTCTGCCGCGAGATTCAGCCGCGAGAAGGAGTGGCGCACAACGATACACGGGCAGCTGCGGCTGCCTTGCGCGATCGGATTGGACAGGAAATGGCGGGCTATTGCGTGTGCTGCGCCCGCGTGCGGTGGATACGCTGGGCGATCCGCTCCATCTCATCTTTGCAGTGGAGCTTCATTTTCTTGAGTTTGATTTCTTCCAGGAGGTCTTCGGAATTGAGGTAGGTGGCCCGGGAGATTCTCTGCAGTTCTACTTCGTACTTCTGGTGCTGTTCTGCCAGACGCTGATATTCGGCGTCTGTTTCGAGAACTATGTCCCGAGGCGCCCGCGCGAATGTGGCCATGCGTTCCTCCTCATTACGGGGATTTGTGAATGGGGTGTTACTCACATAGGCGAAAGATAGCACTCTGGAATGCGGCGTCAAGAGGAAACCGGTAGGAATGCGGTACTAGCCTGTGAGTTTTCGTTCGAGGATCAGGGCGGCCTCGTCGGGCTGGCGGTAGTAATTGGGGCGGCGGCCGACCTGGCGGAAGGCATGCTTTTGGTAGAAGGCGATGGCTGGGGCGTTGGATTCGCGGACTTCGAGGAACAGGCGGCTGGCGTTGCGAGTGCGGAAATTCTCCAAGGCTGCATTCAAGAGCGCTGTGGCTGTCCCGGCGCGGCGGTTGGCTGGGTGTACGGCGAGGTTGAGGATTTCCGCTTCATCGGCGGCTTGGCGGGCCAAGAGGAAGCCGGTAATTTCGCCAAGAGTTTCGCTGACGAGAAGAAAGTCGTTGGCCTCGCTCGTCGGGGCTGTAGGGGCCGGCGGTAGCCAATCGACTGCTTCGGGAGACCAACGCAGAATTTCCTTTAACCTGGGGGCGTCTCCTGGCCGCATGAGACGGATTACCGAAGAATCGGAGCGTGGCGCTTCACTTCGCATGGAAGCTTTTGCCCTTGGCAAAGAGCTCGGCGTCGCAGCGGCGAATGTAGTTGGCGTCGAGCGCCAGGGCGTCAACGGCGTGTCCGGCGGCGGCTTTACGAACGGCAATGCGAGCAATCGCGGGAGCGACTAGCGGATCCGCCGTGATCACGGATTCGCCGAGGGCTACACGGCCGCTCCAGGCGGGGATGCGAGTCAGTGCGGGTGGATCGAGCGAAATCCAAGTCATAGATCTTCCATCGGCTTGGTTTACGACATTGGCGAGGAAATCTTCGGGCGCGATTACCGATTCTTCGCCAAGTAGCGTGAATCCGGCGGCGTTTCGTTGAAAGAGACCGGCGTAGAGTTGGTCGCGCCGGGCGTCGACGAATGCCGCGACCAATTCGCCGGGCTGCTCGATTTGCCCGGCAAGGGCTTCGAGGCGCGAGACTGGCACTACGGGACGGCCATAGACTTCGGCCCAGGCCTTTACAGTGGTCAGGCCGACGCGCAAGGCGGTAAACGAGCCGGGTCCGGCAGCGACCGCGAAAAGGTCGACGTCCGGCAAATGGACCTGAGCCGCGCTGAGCGCCCGGTCGGTTGCGGGTAGCAGCCAGGACGAGTAGTCCTGGGGCACATCGTGCCGCAACGACGCCAGGAGCACGCCGTCGCGCAGAATGGCAATGCTGCCCCGAGCGTCACAGGTGTCCAGAGCCAAAACGAGCATACAGGAATTCTAACCTGAGGGGCCCGATGTGGGGGGCCCGATAAGCCGAAGTTGGGTGATTGCGACAGTAGTTGAGTGATTTCAGGCAGCGAGAGGAGGAAGCGTGTGGTGGAGACGCAAATTGACGGAGAGGCTGCCAGGCGTAGAGCAATTCGGATGCCAAATTGATGCAGGACGTTCGGTAACCTTCTGATTCCAGAGGATATATCTTGACTCTTCAAACACACAGCGTCTACACTGTTTTACGTACCTTCCAAGGGGGCAAACCTAAGGTTATGGATTACAAAATTGGCGACAAAGTTGTGTATCCGAACCACGGCGTTGGAATCATCGATCAGATTAGTTACGGGGTTTTGAACGGCAGAACCGAACGTTACTACATGATTCGCATCGTCTCGAGCGGTTTGCGAGTGATGGTGCCGCAATCGAATACCGAAACGGTGGGCGTGCGGGCGGTGATTCGCTCGAACGAATCGATCAAAGTCTTGGGTTTCCTGGAGCGGGGCAAATTGAATTCGCATCACGACTGGAAGCATCGCTTTAAAGAGAATTCGGAGCGGATGCGCACCGGTTCCCTCCTCGAAGTTGCCGTAGTCCTCAAGAGCCTGGTTTCCCTCAGCCGCAACAAGCCGCTGTCCTTTCGAGAAAAGAAAATGCTGGAACGCGCCAAGTACCTGCTGGTCAGCGAAATGGCTACGGCGCGCAATACCTCCGCGGAAAACGCCGAGGCTACCGTGGTCAAGTCTCTCGCCAAAGCCAAGCTGCAATTCCCGGTCATGACCGAAAAGTTCGAATAGTCTCCTGGTTCAGCTGTTTGGGCGGGCAACGATAAGTTGCCCGCCTTTTTCTTTTCCCACATCCCTTCCCGGCCCCTCAGACCAAGTCCGGCGAGGTGGAGGGGTGCAGGCCACTCGCCAGTGTTGCTCGCAGTCTGCTCCAGCCCAGCGGCTTAGGCGCGCATCGGTTGGGAGCGGCCGTAGGTGATAGTGCGCCACAACCATTCGATGGGGCCGAGGCGGAAATGCCAGGACCATACAACACTCAGCAATACTTGGGTCGCGAAAATAGCCAAGGTCAGTGCCAGTCCGGCCACCGGTCCAACCTTGCCGTATAGCCGCAGGCCGTAGCTATAGAAAATAAACGTGCAAATCACGGACTGAAATATGTAGTTGCTCAAAGCCAAGCGCCCGGCGGCCGCGAGTGGCGCCGTCACGCGTTTCATCCGCGAACTGTGCTGGAGCACCGTTACTGCACAGATGTAAAAAGCGATCAGCGAAGCATGTTCGATGGCAAATAAAGCAGGACGCAGCAGCACCGTCCAACTGGGCATACCTGGAAGATACAAGACCCGCAGAAGGAAGACCGTCGGGAGAGCGATGGCAGCGCTCCATCCCAGCGCCCGGCGAAACCACCGCAGATATACGTCGAGACGCTCGAAGATCCTGCGGCGCCCGGCGTACAATCCAAACAGAAACATCGGAAAGATCGTCAGCGCCTGATTGTGGGCGACGTAGTACGCGTAGTCGCGCGCACGCTGCGCGGTAATTTCCAGCCAAGTTCCATGCCCATAGGCTTGTACGGAACTGGCTACCTGGCGACGCGCCTCTTCTTGCGCACGCAAAGCCTTCTCATCCGATGAGTTGTTGGGCGCGCTCGCAGAATTGCGCACGGTCATTTCCCTGACCAGCGACAGTTCCCAGCGCGCGGGCGGAACCAAGTACAACACTACGGCCAGCAACAGAATCGTGGCCGCCTTCAGATTGCGAAAGAGCAACAGAAAAAAGCCCAGCACGCCGTAGAGGATCAAAATATCGCCCATCCAGATCAGATAGGCATGAATCGCTCCGATGGCGATCAAAGCCAGCAGCCTGCGCGCGTAAAGACTCAGGAACGACAGTCCACTCGAGTTCGCTCGCATAAGCTGCATGGCAAACCCCAGGCCGAAGAGAAACGAAAATAAGGCCACGGACTCGGTCTGTACGAAAGTGTCGACAAGTGCGTCCGCGATGTGGTCCGCACGGCTGCTCCACCACGGTTGGCCGGCGTCTTCCAGGTAGTAGAGCGGGGAGTTGAACGCAGGCATGTTAGCCGCCAAAATCATCAGCAGAGCGAGGCCCCGTAAAATATCCAGGCACTCGATACGATCCTTGGCAGCGACGGGACCGTACTCCGCGCTCGAGTTAGGCGCCAGGTTGGGTGCGCCTTCGACCATTTCCCGACTCCTTCAGTTTCCTGGCTGCGAAAGGGCTTGCAACTGAACACCGGCTTGGCGAAGAGTCTGGGCCACGGTTGCAGCAATCTTCGTTGCGCCGGGAGTATCGCCGTGAATGCACAGAGTCTGCGCGTTCACAGCCACTTCGTGACCCACGGAAGAAATCACTACCCCGCGTTCGACTATACTCAGGGCCTGGCGAGCGGCTTCCTTTGGGTCCTGGAGCAGCGCATCGTCATACTTTCGCGAACGCAGCGTGCCGTCCGGTTCGTAGAGTCGGTCGGCGAAGCCTTCCGCAGCCACTACAAAACCTGCTTCTCGAAAAACATCAAGCATCGGTGACCCAGCTAGGCCCACGAGAATTAGGTCGCGGCTCCATTTGGCCACGCCTTTGGCGATGGCCGCGGCAAGCTGGCGGTTGTGCACTGCTTGATTGTAGAGCGCGCCATGCGGCTTCACGTGTACTACGCTCGCGCCGCAGCGAGCAGCAATCTCGCCGAAAGCACGGACTTGCTCGTAAACAAACACAGACACTTGCTCCCCCGAGACATCCAACTCCAGCCGGCCGAAATTGTTGCGGTCCGGGTAACCGGGATGCGCGCCGAGGGCAACCTTGTAGCGAAGGGCCTGTTCGATGGTGGTCTTCATGGTGCCTGCGTCGCCGGCATGGCCTCCGCAGGCCACATTTGCCGAAGTGAATGAAGGCAGCAAGGCTTCCTGCGTGCCGTCGGCGATGGCCGCGGGTAACTCGCCCATATCACAGTTTAGGTCGATACACTTCATGACGGTTTCAACTCCGGATGAATAGATCTTCACATGCCAGCAGCTTTTCTTGCTCTACCAGCAAGGACCGCGCGGAGTTCCAGTCGATTGGCTCAAAGCGAATCTCGTCGCGCGGGCGAAGCTGTCCGAGACTGTGGAAGTCGGCGGAAATCACGTTGGCGATTTTCGCATAGCCTCCCGTAGTCTGCTGTTCTACGAAAAGAATGATCGGCAGCCCCGCGGTAGTTATCTGGACGGCGCCGAGCGATACACCTTCGCTGATCATCGCACCGGCAGAGTCTCCATCGATAGGCTGGCCCGCGAGGCGCAGACCCATGCGATTGGACTCTTCGGCAACGCGGTAGCTGGTTGAGAAGAAAGCGTGATGAGCGGACTCCGAGAACCAATCCTGCTGCGGACCTGGAGTCACGCGCAGGACTTTGCGGGGCGATAGATGCTGCAGCCGTTCTGCGGACACGTCGCTCTTGCCAAAGGGCTCGGAACTGGGGCCAATCTCCAAGACGTCGCCTTTCCGGAGCGCTCGGCCCTGGTGGCCGCCGAGTCCGCTGAGGAGATGCGTTGAAGCGCTGCCGAGAAACGGCTCGACGCGGATCCCGCCATGAATGCACAGATAGCACCGCGCTCCGGATTGTGTTGGACCTACGCGCAACACTTGGCCCGGGCGCGCTTGGTAAGACGTCCATAGCTGCAGCGCCTCGTCATTCAGAGTCGCGCCGAAATCGGAACCGGTCAGCGCGAAGACCGCGCCTTGCGGAAACGCGAACGTACCGCCCAGTAGCGTCATCTCCAGAGCCGGAGCGCCTTCACCGTTGCCAACCAGGCAATTCCCTATCCGCAGCGACACTCTGTCGGCCGCCCCAGAAGGCGAGACGCCTATCGCTCCGAAGCCTTCGCGGCCCAAATCCTGCACTGTGGTGAGCAATCCCGGCGCCTGTACGTGAATGGCGCTCATGCCCGCTCCAGAGCCGCGAATCGCTCGGCGGAAATCGGCGCGAATCGCACATGATCGCCAATCGCGAGCAGGCTTAGCGCCCTGGGATCCGGGCGGAACAGCGCCATCGGCGTGCGCCCTAGGAGTCGCCACCCACCGGGCGTGGCGGACGGGTACACGCCAGTTTGATTGCCGGCGATGGCCACGCTCCCTGCCGGAACCTTGCGGCGAGGATTCGGCAAACGTGGCGTGACTAACGCCTCCGGCAAGTCACCGAGATAGGCGAACCCGGGGACGAATCCCAGAAAATAGACGAGATAGATCGTAGAACTATGCAGTTCTATGGCTTGCTTAGGCGTGAGATCGTGCATGGCGCAAACGTCCTGCAGGTCCGGTCCGTGATCGCCTCCGTAGCACACCGGAATCTCGACGAGCCGCGGGTCCGGGAGCGTTGCGTTTTTCAGCCGGCGCAAATACTCCTCGAGGACGGCCTGCAATTCTTGATGACCCAACCGCAACGGATCGAACTTCACCAGCAGCGAGCAATACCCTGGATGCAGGTTACGAACGCCGGCCAGCGGCTCGGACTCGAGCAGCCGCAGCAACTTCAAGACTTGCTGGTGGGCTTGGCGGGTGATTTTGTCGCCGAAGGAAACCAGCAAAGATTGATCGCTGGCGAACTGGAATCGCGCGCGTTCGTCTGCGGTGGCCGGCATAGGGACCGAAATTATACCGAGGGACTCTAAGCAAGCGCGAGCCCAGCGTCTGGATCGAGCGAACTGTCTGCGAACACGCTAGCTCGGAAGCTGGGATACGCTGCGGCAGCGATCATCGCGGCGTTGTCGGTGGACAGCGCGCGGCTCGGGAACAGCACATCCAGTCCAGCGGTGTGAGCGCGTGCTTCGAACGTGGCGCGCAATTGAGAATTGGCGGCAACACCGCCGGTTACGAAAACGATTTCGGCAGAGGCTTCTTCAGCCGCCGTCAAAGTACGTTCGACCAGATCGCGCACGACGGCGTTCTGAAATTCACCGATAAGGCTGAGCGTCTTCTGCGAACACAGCGGGCGCAATTGTTCGAAGCTGCGTTCGCCGCGCTGTAGCGACGCTTCCCTTTCCGCGATTTCGCTAGCGTAGTCCGGTGTTTCGCGAACGTGATAAAGGACCGCGGTCTTTAGCCCACTAAAACTGAAATCGAGCGGATTGCCTCGCGTCTTGGTTGGGCCAAATCGGATCGGCGGCGCCGTGTTGCCAGCGACGGCCGCCAAGCGGTCCAGCATCGGCCCGCCCGGATAGCCCAAGCCGAGCAGCTTGGCCACTTTGTCGTACGCCTCACCGGCGGCGTCGTCACGCGTCTGGCTGATCTTGCGGTATTGCAACTCGCCGCCGGCGTCGTAGGGAGTCGCGGTCTTTTCTTTCACTTCGTATAAGACGGTGTGCCCGCCCGACACGATCAGACACACCGCCGGCAACTGTATTCTGCGGCCAGCCTTGTGCGCATCGAGAAAAACGGCGTGCACGTGTCCCGCCAGGTGATTCACACCGATCAGCGGTTTGCCGAGCGCTGCCGCGAGCGTTTTGCCGTAGGTGATACCGACCAGAAGCGCGCCCATCAGTCCGGGGCCCTGCGTCACGCCAACGGCATCGATACCAGAGAATTGTAGTCCAGCTTGCGACAGAGCCTCGCGCACCACCGGCACAACTTGCCGGAGGTGCTCGCGCGAAGCAATCTCTGGAACCACGCCGCCAAACTTGCGGTGAATATCGATCTGCGAAGCGACCACATTAGAAAGCACATCGCGGCCGTCAGCGACCACCGCCGCGGCGGTTTCATCGCAGGAAGATTCGATGCCCAGAATTCGTGTGCTCATCGGAAATGCGCGGATACGATTCCACGCTTCTTTCATGCTAGCACACGCTAGAAATCATGCGGGACGCACCGAAGAGCTGGCGAAGTCTCAGGCCCGCAACGAAATCTAAACTTTAAGGCTCTTCAGATATTCGCGGAACGGCTTGCCGAGTTCCTGGTTTTGCAATGCAATCTCCACAGTAGCCTTCAGGAATCCAAGCTTGTCACCGGCGTCGTAGGACACACCATCGTAAATGTAGGCCCACAACCCGTCTTCCTGCGCGAGAATCCGCAGCGCGTCGGTCAACTGAATCTCGTTGCCCGCGCCGGGTTTCGTGCGTTCCAGGCAATCAAAAATCGCCGGAGGCAAAACGTAACGCCCGGTAATCGCGAGATTCGATGGCGCCGCTTCCGGTTTGGGCTTCTCCACCAAATCCTTGATGCGCAACAGCCGCGCCCCAAATGGCGGCTGCGGAGCAGGTTCGCCGTCAACAATTCCGTAGAGATGCGTCTTTTCTTTCGGAACTTCCTCGACGGCGATGGCCCCGACGCCGGTAGTCTCGTAAACTTCCACCAATTGCTTCGTCGCTGGATTTTCTCCAGGGATGACCACGTCGCCAAGCAACACGGCGAAAGGTTCATCGCCGACCAGATCTCTGGCAACCAGAACGGCATGACCCAAGCCCAGCGGTTCCTTCTGCCGCGTGTAGCTGACTTGCACCATGTCGCTGATACGCCGCACCAGCGCCGCCTGATCACGCCGGCCTTTTTCTTCGAGAAAGCGTTCCAGTGTTGGCGCGTGATCGAAATGATCTTCGATGGAATTCTTGCCCTTCCCGGTAACAATGATGATGTGCTCGATGCCGGACGTGACACATTCTTCGGCCACGTACTGAATCAGCGGCTTGTCGACAATGGTCAGCATTTCCTTGGGTTGCGCTTTGGTAGCGGGAAGAAAGCGCGTGCCCAATCCTGCCGCGGGCAGGACGGCTTTGCGTACTTTGCAGGACGCCGCCGACTTCGTAGAACTTGCGGAAGTGTCATTCATCGTTAAGCATCGGGGAACATGGTCGAACGATTTGCCGGCATCGCGGTTGACAGTAGCCGCGACACCGCGAATTTGTCAATCCAGTGAATACCGAACAATGCATGCAGAACTATTTCTTCTTGGCAGGTTTCTTTTCTTCCGATTTTCTCGTTTCTTTACTCGAATCCTTGCTTGATTCCTTGGCCGGCGCTTCTTTGGCACTAGATTCTGTCGCAGATTCTGTTGCGGATTCTTTCGCTGGGCCTTCCTTGGACTCAGCACCGGCCAGCTTCGGCGAGTTGTCACCGTCCGATTTCGCCCCCTTGCCGGCGTAATCGGTAACGTACCAGCCCGTGCCTTTGAATTGCATCGACGTCCGCGAAATCATTCGCTCGACTTTGCCGCCGCAATGCGGGCACTTTTTCAGATGCGGCCCGTCCACTTTCTCAATTTTCTCTGTTCTCCGATGGCATTTCTGGCACTCATACTCGTACAAGGGCACCGAGTGTCCTCCTGGCGCATGCTCAAAAAAGCAAGTATAGCACGCGCCTTTTACGCTTCCGGCAGCCGGCGGCACATATCCGCGTGCTAGACTCGTGCCATGTCCAGCGGGAAGTCCAAGTCCAGCCCAGCGGAGATTCCGGCGGCGCACAACGGCCATGCCAGACCCGCGCCCCCTGCCGATGAGCAACCCAAGGCCTCCACGGGCACGCTCTTTCTCGTTGGTACGCCCATCGGCAACCTCGAAGACATCACGCTGCGCGCCCTGCGTATTCTCAAGGAGGTCGATCAGATCGCCTGTGAAGATACACGCCACACCCAGAAGCTGCTGACCCATTACGACATTCACAGACCCCTGGTCAGCTATCACGAGCACAACGAAATGACCCGTGCGCCGCAACTGGTGGTCGCGCTCGAACAGGGCGCCAAGATTGCTCTCGTCAGTGACGCAGGAATGCCGCTGGTGTCTGATCCCGGTCATCGCCTGGTGTCGCTGTGCGTGCGCCATCGCATTCCGGTCGTGCCCGTGCCCGGACCGTCAGCACTGCTCGCCGCGCTGGGAGCCTCCGGCCTGCCCAACGAAGAATTCCTGTTCGCGGGCTTCCTGCCGCAGCGAAGGGGCGAACGACGCCGCGCGCTCGACCGCCTGCGCATCGAAGACCGCACCATCATCATCTACGAAGCGCCGCACCGAATCGCTGAAGCCGTAGCCGATGCGCGCGAGATTCTGGGCGACCGCCAAGCTTGTCTGGCCCGGGAAGTAACCAAGCTGCACGAAGAATTCCGCCGTGGCCGCTTGTCGGAAATCGCAGTGTCGCTCGAAGAGCGGCCGGCGCGAGGTGAAATTACCCTGCTGATCGCCCCTGCGGAACCCGCGGAACCGAACCAGCTAGTCGAATCCTCGCAAAGCCTGGCCGACCGCGTCGAAGAATTGATGCGCCAGGCCAAACTCGACCGCAAGGAAGCTCTGAAGCTCGCCGCCAAAGAACGCGGACTCAGCCGCCGCGACGCCTACGACCAACTCGTCACCGAACGCGACAAAACTTGACGCAAATTATTCGCCTCGTCGTTCTCATGCAATTTGCAAATCCAGGGCGCTTCGCGCATGATTACTGTTTTGTTTGGGGATTTAGCGCGCTTCCGTTCGCTTCTGACGATGATTGAGCGAAGGCCTGCGCGCTGGTTGCAAGGCTGCACACACATTCTGCTCTACCACTTTCGTTCGCGTGGTTCGCTGGCCGGTTTTCGGTTGCGCGGGCTTTCGCGCTAAAGGAGTTGCATGGATAAGCCGTCTAAGATCGCGCCGCCTAGAGGAAAACTCGGAGTCATGCTCGTGGGCATGGGCGCGGTCAGCACTACCTTCATGGCTGGAGTGGAACTGGTCCGGAGAGGCAAATCGCAGCCGGTCGGCTCAATTACCCAGCTCGGTACCATCCGCCTCGGCAAACGCACCGACGGAAATTCCCCGCTGATCAAGAAATTTGTTCCCTTAGCCGAATTGAAGGACATCGTGTTCGCCGCCTGGGATATTTTTACCGACAACGCGTTTCAATCCGCGACCAATGCCGGCGTGCTGAGTTACCAGGACCTTCAGAAGGTCAAGCCATTCCTCTCCGGTATCAAGCCGTTGAAAGCCGTCTTCGACAAGGAATACGTCAAGAAGCTGGACGGCAAGCACATCAAGAAAGGCAAAAATAAGTACGAGCTGGCACTCAAGCTCAAGGAAGATATCGTCAAATTCCGCAAGGCTTCGCGGGCCACCCGCCTTGTAACTTGCTGGTGCGGCTCGACAGAAGTCTTCATCACGGCGGAGGACGTGCACTCCACGCCTGAAAAGTTCGTCGAAGGCATGAAGAACAATCATCCGGCGATATCGCCCTCCATGCTGTATGCCTGGGCTTCGATCACCAGCGGCGTGCCTTTCGCTAACGGCGCGCCGAATCTCACGGTGGATATTCCCGCGATTCAAAAGCTCGCGCACGATAACAACGTTGCCATCTGCGGCAAGGACTTCAAAACCGGCCAGACCCTGATGAAGACGATTCTCGCGCCCGGCTTCAAAGCCCGCATGCTCGGCCTGGATGGCTGGTTCTCTACCAATATTTTGGGCAATCGCGACGGCGAAGTTCTCGAGGATCCCGGTTCGTTCAAGACCAAGGAAGAATCCAAGCTTGGCGTTCTCGAATACATTCTGCAGCCTAAGCTCTATCCCATGCTGTACGGAAAAATTCATCACAAAGTCCGCATCAACTACTACCCTCCGCGCGGCGATAACAAAGAAGGCTGGGACAATATCGACATTTTCGGCTGGCTCGGTTATCCCATGCAGATCAAAGTCGATTTCTTGTGCCGTGACTCGATTTTGGCCGCGCCGATCGTGCTCGACCTCGTGCTCTTCCTCGATCTCGCGCAGCGCTCCGGCATGCGCGGCATTCAGGAGTGGCTCAGCTTCTTCTTCAAGTCTCCGATGACCGCGCCCGGCCTGTATCCCGAGCACGACCTCTTCATTCAATCCATGAAGCTGAAAAACACTTTGCGTTGGATGATGGGCGAAGACTTGATCACCCACCTCGGGCAGGAATACTACGACTAGCGGATTGCGCAGCGCAGTGGAGAGTCGCTGCGCTGCTTTCCTTCTCCTGGGCCCATGAACCTCGATCGAATACCAAAACTAAGGCTAGGCGCCTGCCCCTTTTCCAGACTTCGCTTCGACCGCGTCCATCACGCGCAGCGAGTACACCAGCGCGGCACCGGCGTTCATCGACACAGCGACGCCCAGAGCTTCGGCAATTTCTTCCTTGGTCGCGCCAGCCTTCAGCGCAGCGCTCGAATGCACCGTAATACAACCATCGCACTTGGTAGTCACCGCAACGGCCAGCGAAATCAACTGGCGTGTCTTTTCGTCCAGGTGGTTGGTCTTCGTGCCCGCCTGGTTCAGCGTCATGTACCCCTTCACCGTGTCCGGCGAGAGCTTGGCGAAGTCTCCCATTCCGCCGACCACTTGCTTCATGTACTCATTCCAATCGATCATCATCGCAACTACTCCTCTCCATTATTTTGGGAACCGCCCAGTATTATAGCGCGGCGGCGGCACCGCGCCACGCACGCCGCCGCTCCTAAATTTTCGGCGAAACGCGCCAATGTGGTATGTTTTGCGGTCAATTCAACATTCAACCGCGGCAACCTCACAGTTGCGGTCTAGCACCTGTTCCGTGGAGGACCTGGATTCATGAAGAACTCGTACAACGGTCAGACCATTCCGGCGGATGGCAAAGGCATCGGTTACAGCGATGGAGAGCTCCAGGTTCCGGACGCACCGATTATTCCTTTCATTGAAGGCGATGGCACCGGCCGAGACATCTGGAAAGCGTCCCGCCGCGTGTTTGACGCCGCCGTCGAGCACGCCTATGGCGGAAAGAAGCGCGTCGCTTGGTTCGAAGTCTTCGCCGGCGAAAAAGCGTTCAATACATTCAAGGAGTGGCTCCCAACCGAAACCGTCGATGCTATTCGCGACTTTCGCGTCGCCATCAAGGGGCCGTTGACCACTCCCGTTGGCGGAGGCATTCGTTCGTTGAATGTCGCGCTGCGCCAAATTCTTGATTTGTATTCCTGTGAGCGCCCGGTCCGGTATTACGAGGGCGTTCCCTCCCCCGTCAAACATCCGGAGAAAATGGATATCGTGATTTTCCGGGAGAACACCGAAGACGTGTACATCGGCATCGAGTGGAAGTCCGGCACACCGGAGGTGAAGAAGCTCCTCGAATTCCTGAACAACGACATGTTGAAAGACGGCAAGAAACAGATTCGCTGGGATTCCGGCGTTGGCATCAAGCCGATTTCGCCCACGGGAACAAAACGGCTCGTTCGCCGCGCGATCAAGTATGCGCTCGCAACAAAACGCCCGAGCGTAACGCTGGTGCACAAAGGCAACATCCAAAAGTTTACTGAAGGCGCGTTTCGCGACTGGGGCTACGATCTGGCCCGCGAGGAATTCCGTGCGCAGACGGTCACCGAGCGCGAAAGCTGGATCATCGATAACCTCGACAAGAATCTAACGCTGACTGTCCAGCAAAACGCCGCCATGATCGAGCCGGGCCTCGAGCAAGCCACCGATGCGTTCAAGAAAACTCTGTATGACGAAGTGAAGCAAACACTCGATTCCATCGGTGCAACCCACGGCAAAGGCCAATGGAAGAAAAAGCTGCTGATCAACGACCGCATCGCCGACTCCGTATTCCAGCAAGTGCTGCTCCGCGCGGATGAATACAGCGTGCTGGCCACGCCAAACCTGAACGGCGACTATTTGTCAGACGCGTGCGCCGCGCAAGTCGGCGGCCTGGGCATGGCCCCAGGATCGAATATCGGCGATGGCTTCGGCGTTTTCGAGGCCACCCATGGTACCGCGCCCAAATACGCGGACAAGGACGTGATCAACCCGAGCTCCGTGATGCTCTCCGGCGCCATGATGTTCGAATTCCTCGGCTGGAAAGAAGCCGCGCAGCTCATCGAGAACGGCATCGCCCGCGCCATCCAACAAAAGCGAGTCACCTACGATCTAGAACGGCTGATGCCAGGCGCAACGAAGGTCGGCACATCAGCTTTTGCCAGCGCCATTATCGAAAATATGCAGGGTCAAGCCGTAGCGCGGTAACGATTTCAACAAAGGATTTAGGAGAAACAGGAATGCACAGGAAGAAAGTTACGGTGGTGGGTGGTGGCTTCGTGGGCTCGACCACGGCGCAGCGCATTGTCGACATGGAGCTGGCGGACGTGGTGTTGACGGACATTCTGGATGGTCCTCCCGCCGGCAAAGCTCTCGACATGCTCGAATCCGCGCCGATCACCGGCACCGACGCCCGCGCGCTTGGTATCGCCACGGCCAGCGGCGACTATTCGGCGACAGCTGGCAGCGATGTAGCCGTCATCACGGCAGGATTCCCGCGCAAACCGGGAATGAGCCGCGACGATTTGCTCAAAGCGAACTTCGACGTGGTCAAGGCCGTGGTCGAGCAAATCGTCAAACATTCGCCCAACTGCATCATCGTCATCGTAACCAATCCGCTCGACGCTATGGCGCAAGCCGCGTTCAAAGTAAGCGGTTTCCCGCGCGAACGCGTCCTCGGCATGGCCGGCGTGCTGGACTCCGCGCGCATGAGCGCCTTCGTCGCGATGGAATGCAAAGTCAGCGTCGAGAACGTACATTCCTTTGTGCTGGGCGGGCATGGCGACGACATGGTGCCGCTGCCGCGCTACTCCACAGTTGCAGGCATTCCGCTGCCCGATCTGCTTCCCAAGGAACGCATCGACGCCATCGTCGAACGCACCCGCAAAGGCGGCGCCGAAATCGTGAACTTGCTGAAAACTGGCTCTGCTTACTACGCACCGTCGGCAGCCGCCGTCGAAATGGTAGAAGCGATCCTCAAGGACAAGAAGAAAATCCTGCCCTGCGCCGTGTACCTCGACGGCGAGTACGGTATCAAGGGCCTTTGCGTAGGCGTGCCGGTAAAACTAGGCGCCAAGGGCGCCGAAGAAATCATTCAAATCAAGCTGACCGCCGAAGAAAATGCCGCCCTGCAAAAGTCCGCCGCCTCCGTCCGCGAACTAGTCAACGTCCTCGGCCTTTAAGCATCCTTCTATGCAATCGATGCCCGTTTGAGTAGGGACACGGCACTGCCGTGCCCGTCCGCTCCCGCGTTGACCGAACACGCCACCTTGAACCGACTCACGAAACCTCGAACGCCGAGCCCGGCTCCGAGTCCAACAGCCTCTTCAGAATCCCCAAAAATCCCGGAATCGCCGCATCATACGCGTATCTCAGAGGCCCGCCAAGGTTGCCAACCAGCGCTTCGCATTCTCCATGGGCAATCCGAATTCGAATATCTCTCTCCTTAAGTAACGCCTCGACCACTGCCCGGCGCGCCTCGGGCCAGTTCCCGTCGGGAAACGGAACGCCGAAGAGGCTGACAACCAGCGAAGGCGAAATGGTGGAAATCGTGGCTTTATGGTTGAACAGCGTGCGTGCCAAACCGCTCATCAGCGGTGAGATCAGCTTAGTAACGGGTTCATCAAGCAGGATCACAACAAACTGAAAGTGTTTCACCGCAGGTTCTATAAGATCAGGCCTTGTCAGCAGTCTTCGAATCACTTCGGGGCTGAGATAGTCCCCAAATGCCGTACGAACCTTTCGTCGTTCCATTCGTCGCTGAAACATTTGCAGAAGGCCCATCGCATCCCCCAAGAGGTCCTAACACCCTGGTGGTTCGTTGCCATGCCGCAACGACGCCATTCTCGCACGCCACGATAACTTTGGGGCAATCCCTGCGCTACCAAGCAAAAGCGATTTGCTGTTTTTTTTCAGCGGGCCACTCCATCTGGGAGCCCCAGCTCGCAGGCACCTCAGCACTCCACGACCACCATGCACAGCGAGGCTAAGTCCTTTAGGCGCAACACTTACAAAAAGTGGGGGGAGGAGTTCACCCCTGTCTATTACCAATGAAATATGCCCTGCGCGGCGTAGACCAGGCCGAGGGTAAAGGCGGCGATGGCCACTTCGCCAATCGCTCCTACGGCGAAGGGGCGGAGGCCTTGTTTGCGCATGTCGCGAAAATTGGTCCGCAGGCCTACTCCGGCGAAGGTCAGCAAGAAGGCCCAGCGGGAGAGATTCGCCAGGGCGGTGACTTGCTCCTTGTTGAAGAACTGATAGGTGGCCAGGACCGAGATCAGCAGAAAGCCCAGGACGAACTTGGGGAACTTCTGCCACAGGAAGGTGGCTTTGTTGCCGACGGCTTGGGCCTGACCTTTACTCGCCCAGTAGATCGCGTAGGCAAGGACCACGAAGCCGATCATGGCGTTGCGGGTGGTCTTGACCAGCACGGCTAACTTGCCTGCCGCGTCCGAGTAGAGAGCGCCGGCGGCGGCGGCTTCGGCGGTGTTGTCCACCGCTAAACCAGACCAGAGGCCGTAGGCGCGATCGGTGAGATGGAGCGAGTGGCCGATCAGGGGGAAGGTGAAGAGCGAGAGCGCGCCCAGCGCGAGGATCGCGGCAATGGCGAAGCCAGAGTCTTCGTCGTCGGCTTCGATCGCGCCTTTCGTGGCGATGATGGCGCTGACGCCGCAGACGGCGGAGCCAACGGCTAGCAGCGAGGTTAGCTTAGGCCGCAGACCGAACGCGCGACCGAGAAAGGTCATGAAGGCAATGGCGCCAACAATTTCGATCGCAACTAACGCGAGGCTCACGCCACCCAGCTTCAGGACGTCACCGAGAAGGAAGCGCGCACCGAGCAACACGATTCCAGCTTTCAGCCAGAATTCGTAAGTGGCTACTCCAGCGCGAAAGATTTGCGGGAGACCAATGACGTTCGACATCAGCAGGCCCAGCAGAATGGCCCACAAGACGTACTCGATGTTCGGGAAGGTCCAATGATGGGCTTTGGCGTACTTACCGACGTTTTGCTCGAGGAGCTTACCGGCGTAGCCGATGGCGGCGAGCAAGAGGATGCCGGGTACTAGGCGCAGGAAATTCCATGCGGGATTTGCGGCGCGGGCTTGTGGTAATGCTACAGCTGCGTCAGCCATTTTTCATGTTCTCCATTCGCTCGGTTCAGTTCACCAGGGAACGTGCTTCAACACTCCCGCACGGACCAGCAGCGCGGCAAGCAGCGCCAGGAAGACGGCCCAAGTATCTAGTGAAAATCTTTTGCTATTTGGGTTTGTCGATGTTTCGGTTTTGCCGCTCATGTGCTCTCCTCGATTCAAATGACGGAAATCGTTTGCTGAGTTTTGTTTGCGTTGACATGGGACCACAAAGACTCGCTGATTTCGGCGGCATGCTGCGAGGCGACGCGGCCTACGATCAGCAGCGCCGGCGCGGGAAGCTTCTCTTCCGTAGCCAGAGCGCCGATGTTGGACCAGCGCGTCTGCTGCCGCGCGCCGCTGGCGTTGGACACGATGACGCAGGGCAAATCAGCGGGAAGGCCGCCGTCACGCAACCGCGCGGCGACCTCCCCGTAATCGGGGCCGGGCATGTATAGCACGAGAGTGGTCGTGCTGGTCACGCAGCCCCAATCCATGGCACTGCCGTCGCCGCCGCGCGAGAACGTGGTGAAGAGAACTTGCGAAGCCGCGCGGCGGTCGGTGAGCGAGATTCCCGCGGCAGCGGCAGCGCCGAGAGCGGCAGTGATGCCGGGAACAAGTTCGTAAGGGATATCCGCATCGCGCAGCGCCGAGATTTCTTCAGCCGCGCGGCCAAAAATGGCGGGATCGCCGCCTTTGAGGCGAACGACCGTCTGGTGCTTGCGAGTGTTGGCTACGAGAAGCGAGTTGATTTCGTCTTGAGTGAGGAGCTTGGTACCGGCGCGTTTACCTACGTCGATGATTTCGGCCTGCAGCGAGATCATCGCTAAGACTTCGCGGCTGACTAGCGAATCGTGGAGGACGACGTTGGCCGCGGCGAGCAGCCGCGCGGCCTTAATCGTTAGAAGCTCGGGATCTCCGGGACCGGCACCGATGAGATAGACCTTGCCGGCGCTTTGCGTGGAGTTTGCCATTTAGGCGACTTCCCTTCTTGGTTCGCTAGTGCGCGATTGCTGGAGGAAGCGCTCGAAGTTTTCGCGAGTGGCGAGTTGGTGGAGGATGGCTTTCGTTTCCTCGGGATTGGAACTGTTGGCGCGGAGCAATTCGCGCGCTGCACCGAGCCATTCGAGCCAGACGCCGTATTCGGAAGGGTAGACTTCTTCCAACTCCATACGAACGCGCTGCGCGAGAGCTGGGCTTTTCCCGTTGGTGGAGACGGCGATTTGCAGATCGCCACGCTGGACAATCGCGCCGTAGTAGAAGTGGCAGTTCGCGATGTCGTCGACGGCGTTGCACAGAATCTTTCGCGATTCGGCTTCGTCGAAGACGTCTTTGTTGATGCCAGCGGCGGAGGTTGCCGCGATGACGAGACTCGCGCCTTCCAGGTCGGTTGGGGCGAATTCCTTGGGGAGCCAATCGATTTTGCCGAAGCGGACCCATTCGGCGATTTGCGGTCGAATTTGAGGAGCAATGAGGCGGATGCGGGCTCCGGCGGAGAGCAGGGATTCGATTTTGCCTTCGGCGATCTCGCCGCCGCCCACGACGACGACCAGCTTGCCTTCTAGCTTTACGAACATGGGGAAGAGCGTCATCGGGTTAGGCCTCGACACTGTGCGGCACTGGGCCTGCGGCCAGGTCGCGCTCGACAGGTTCGGCCGTTGTGCCGGCGAGCAGATTGCGGATTTCTTCGTTGGTGTGGCGGGCCAGGAACTGGCGCAGGTTTTCAGCGGAGCCGCGAGTTGCGGTGAAATGGTTCAAGAGGCGCTCAATGGCGTCGGGGACGTGAGTGGCTGCGCAGCGATAGCCGACTGGGCGCGCGATGCTGGCGAATTGGCCGAGGCTGCCGCCTACGCAAAAGTAGTAGGCGTCGACCATGCGGCCATCGACTTTGATTTTCTTGCCTTCGATGCCAATGTCGGCGATCCAGTGCTGGCCGCAACTGTTGGGGCAGCCAGTGATGTTGAGCTTGAGCTGTTCCTCGAAGCCCGGCAGGCGGTCTTCCAGTTCCTGAGAAAGCCAGCGAGCGAAACCTTTGGTTTCGGTGAGAGCAAGTTTGCAAAATTCCGAGCCGGTGCAGGCTACGGTGCCGCGCGCGAAGACCGAAGCGCGCACCGGCAGCCCAGCTGCTTCCAACTCCTTCGCAACCGTTGCGGCATGCTCTTCCGGCACGTTTACGATCAGCAGGTTCTGCATGATGGTGGTGCGGATACGACCGTCGGCGTAGCGGTCGGCAAGGCTGGCGGCGGTGCGCAGTTGCTGCGGCGTGATGCGGCCGCGGAGGACGGAAGCGCCTACATAAGAGAGGCCCGGCTGTTTCTGTGGATGAATGCCGACATGATCGCGATGAATATCGACCGGAGGCTCTTCGGGCTCGGCGGGGTCCAGCGTGAAACCGATTACGCGTTGGAGTTCCTCGAGGAATTGCTCGGCAGTCCAACCGTGTTCGAGAAAGAGAAACTTCAAGCGTGCTTTTTCCCGGCTCTGGCGGAGCACATCACTGGCCCGGAAGATTTCAGCAACGCCGCGGACCACCCGCACGACCTGATCCGGATGAATAAAGGCGTTGAGGCGCACGCCCAAATGCGGATTGGTGGAAAGGCCGCCGGCGATGCGCAGCGAAAAGCCGACTTCCTGCCGACCGTTGCGCTCGCGGGTAGTGGCAGTCAGGCCGATATCATTGATTTCCGGATAGGTGCACCAATGGCGGCAACCAGTGATGGAAATCTTGAATTTACGCGGGAGATTGTAGAACTCGGAGTTGCCGCCGAGGGCGCGGTCGATTTCGAGTGCAAAAGGCGAAGCGTCGATAAGTTCGTGGCCATCGAGACCGGCAAGTGGGCAACCGGTGATGTTGCGAGCCACATCGCCGCAGGCCCCAGTGGTGGTGAGGCCGGCTTTCCACAGGCTTTCGAGAAGATCCGGGAGCGATTCGATGGTAACCCAATGAAATTGAACGTTCTGGCGAACGGTGATGTCGGCAACACCGCGGGCGTAGCGCTCGGAAAGGTGCGCGAGCACGCGGACCTGTTCGCTGGTGAGAATGCCGTTGGGGATGCGAATGCGGACCATGAAGTATTGCGTGGCATTACCTTCGCCATTTTTGCCGCCGGTAACGCCAACACCGTCGCCCTGGGTGTATACGCCCCAGGTGCGAAAATACGTGCCGATCCATTCTGGCGGGATGGACGAGCGGCCCTGACGGGCAAACTCGCGAATCTCATCGAAATGGTCCCAGGCATTTTTTTCGCGCTTGAAGCGCTCGATGCGCTGGGCTTTGGTCTCACTAACAGCGGTCATGAGTTCAGCACCTTGGCAACAACTCCTCGGGAAACTGCTTGGGCAAAAAACAAAAAGCCCGCGTAACCAGTAGCTCTGGCACGCGGGCTTCGGAACTTTTTGACTAGAGAACGTCTAGGTCCGGAGACTCCTGAGGCCAGAGATGTGTGTCCCGCGACACGCAGCGTTGCATGCGTACGGACAACAGATCGACTGGCAGACGTTCTTCATCAGTGTTTAGGCTACTGTTTCACTGTGCGATTTGTCAATTCTATTTAGCATGAAAAAAACCAATGCTTGCCATTTGATGCGCGCAAGCGCCCGCTGGTCACGCAGAGGTCAGTCCAGGTAGCGCAGGCCAGGCCACATCTCCTGCAGGCTCTCTTTTGGACGGCGGCAAACGAAGATTGTAAGCCCGGACTCTTCGGGCATGGCGTATTGGGGCGAGACGATGGCCATGGGCTGGACGCTATCGAAACGGGCACGAAGGGCGGATTCCTGGAAGCCGATGGCAACTACTGCTTCGCCCAAGGCTTGGCCAGGGCCCCAGAAGCCGTACTGATTGTGCCCGCTGATCGCTGGGGGCAGACCTTGTCGAGGCCCGAAATAGTTGATGGCACTGGCCTGGCCATAATTGTAGGCGAGGATGGCAGCTTGCGATCGCTCTGCTGGCGGCAGCGAATCATAGACAGCGGCTACAGCCGCTGCTTGCTCCTGCCACCCAAACATGTCGCCGAAGAGCTGCGGTAATTCGTTCTGCGGAACGTTTTCGACGTGGATGGCTTGCACGTCCCAGAAGCGGCAGTACTTGATGGCCGCTTCGACGGGAAGAATGGGCATGGCTAGCGGAGCGGCAATCGCGGCTCCCAGCGCTAACGGCGTGACCAGAACCGGGCGGAGCCACGCGCCGGCGCGTGGGAGCAAACGCTGTTCGATGCACACGGCGCCCGCGGCTAAGAGCATGATATACGCTGGGGCGAGGTAGTAGATTTTGCCGTGGAGGATGAGCATTTCGGCGAGGACCGCGAAGTAGGCCCAGGCCATTACGGCGTATTTCTTTCCAATGCGATCGCGGAGGAGAAAATAGAGGCCAGCCAACCAAACGGGCGCGGCTAGCGGGTGCGTGAGCAGAGTCTGCTGCCAGACATAGTCCCACGGGGCAACGGTCGAGTACTTGCCACCGACTACGGCGTGGAGCAGCGCTATGGTTGGCCAGTGATTACGGATTTCCCAGAGCAGATTCGGCAAGAAGAGCAGGAAAGCGATGGCGGCGGCCAACCACATCCAGATTTGGGTGTACTGGCGCCGGGCTGGGGTTAGCAATAACCCAACGGCGATGCCAGAGCCGAAAAAGAGCATGGAATGCTTGTTAAGAATGCCCAGGCCGGCGACCAGACCAAAGAATAGCCAGAGGCGCGGGCTGCCGCCGTTGAGGATGCGGAGGACGATGGCGGCGCAGGCCATCCAGAAGACCGGCTCGAAAGCGTTCATGGAGAAGAAATTATCGAAGGTAAGATAGATGGGCGCGATCAAGACGCAGAACGCTGCGAAAAATTGCGCAAACCTGCCGCCGCCGAGTTCGCGGGCGATCCAGCCGCCGAGGAAGACTTTTGCCGCAGCGGACAACGCGGGCAAGAAACGCAGCGCGATGAGGGAATCGCCAAGGACCAGGCGGCTCAGTCGAGCGAGGAAAGGCGCCAGCGGGGCGTGATCGACGTAGCCCCAGGCGAGATGCTGGCCGCAGGCTGCGTAGTACAGCTCGTCGCGGAAATAGCCGTAGCGCCCGCTAAAAGCAAAATGCAGGCAGGTGGCGGCGATTGCCAGGATGTACACGGACGAAGCGAGCGGGAGCGCGGCGGCGTTGACGCGAATCTCTTCGCCCAGCACTCTTGGAGCCGGCGCGACGTGTACATCAATTGTTGGCGGGACCTGGACGCCTGCTGACAATGAATCCTCTCAGCGGCTTCACCGACTATTGGGGGGACGCTGCCGCGGGGCGCCCCTGGTGTGTCTGCCTTTGTAAACCTCTGGAACTCCGCACAAGAGCGCGCCGGATCGATGCGGATCCGTCTTCCGCACCCGCGCCTTTCGTGCTTACTGTTTCATCGTTGCGGGCGCCGCCGGTTTGGCTACTGGCTTCGAGGGCGCCGCCGGAACGCCTACAAATGTGGCGGTCTTGATGGAATCGAGCTTGGGCCAGCCCTTATCGAGATACGCCTTGCCTTGCTTCTCGATCTCGTCCTGGGAGGGGCCGGCTCCGTTCGGGGCGCCTTCGCCATATCCACCGTAGAGGGACTCGACCACGTTCATGCCGTCGGTCACTTGGCCGAAGGCGGCAAAACCCATGGAGTCCAGGCGCGCGTTGTCAGCCAGATTGATGAAGACTTGCGTGGTCCGCGTGTTGGGACCGGCGGTGGCGAAAGTGATGTAGCCCTTGGCATTGGTCTTGGCAGGCAGATCGTCGGTGATGGTGGCTTTGGACCACGCGGTGGAAACCAGCGGGTACGCGCTCAAGCCGAATTGCACTACGAAGCCAGGCAGAGTGCGAAAGAAGCTGGCGTTGTCGTAGAAATGATGCTTCACGAGGTTGTAGAAGCGATCGGCGCCCACGGGAGCCCAGGCGCGCGTGACGGTGATCACGAAATCGCCCCGAGTGGTGGTGAATTTCACCTGGTAGGTGTCCGGAGCTTTTTCCTTCAGCAACGCCGGGCGGAGCAAGGCGCGATCGTAGGCCGGATGCACTGGAGCCGTCGCTGCCGCGGCGCCGCTTTTCTGGGTTGCGGATGATTTTGGCTGCGCTGGAGCTGCTGATGGCGCTTGCGCGACAGCGTGGGGCGCGCATGCCAGTAGCATTCCAGCGATGAGCCCGGTTGCGATTATCTTCATTTCCCTGCCCTCTCCTGGTTTGTTACGTTTGCTAAAACTTAAAATCCCAGACACCACTTCAGGCGCTATTTCTCTATCGCCGATTTCGATTCACGGCTCACGCGTTCGACGTCGGACATCACTCGGAGCGTATTCTCGCCGAGAATCTTGCGAATATCGCTATCGGAATAGTCCTTTTGCAGTAAGGCTTCGGTGATTTGCGGCAGTTTCGAGGCGTCTTCCATACCCAGCGGCATCACCGCGCCGTCGAAGTCCGAACCCAGGCCGACGTGGTCGGCGCCAACGAGCTTCACGGCGTGGTCGATATGGTCGATGATCTTGGTGTAGTCGACTTTCGGAAGCTTGCCGGCGTTCATGAATTCGTGAACGATGCGGTCGCCTTCGATCAGCTGGCAAGCTTCGTTGTCGCCGCAGCGTTTGTGCACTTCCAGCTGAATTTGCTTTTCGATGTCGGGATTGGCTTTTTCGGCGTCGCGAAATTCCTGGCTCAGGAAACTCACGTGGTAGTTGATCTGAATCACGCCACCCTTGGCGGCGAGGTCCTTGATCATTTGATCGGTCATATTGCGGGCGGCATTGCAAATGGCGCGGCAGGAAGAGTGGGATGCGATCAGTGGAGCTTTGCTGATTTCGAGCGCGTCGTAGAACGTTTTGTCGCTGACGTGGGAAATGTCCACCATCATTCCGAGACGATTCATCTCGCGGATAACGTCTTTGCCAAAGTCGCTGAGGCCGTTGTGCACCGCTTTGTCCGTGGATGAGTCGGCCCACTCGTCGTTGCCGCTGTGCGTGAGAGTCATGTAGCGGACACCCAGCTCGGCATACTTGCGGAGAACGCCGAGATCGCTGTTGATCATGTGGCCGCCCTCGACCCCCAGCAACGCAGCGATCTTTCCTTGTTTGTGGGCTTGGCGAATGCCAGCGGCAGTAGTGGCGAGCGTGAGTTCCTTGGGGTGCTTCTCAACTTGCTGGCGCACAGCGTCAATCTGCGACATTGCGCGCTTGACAGCTTCCGGACCGGTGATCTTGCTGGGAATCCAGATCGAAAAGAAAATCGCATCGAGATTTCCTTCCTTCATTCGCGGAATGTCGATGCTGCCGTTGGCGTCGCGAGGGCCGAGGTCAAATTTGCCGTCGAGAAAACGCTGCGTGGTGTCGTCGTGCGTATCCACTACGATCGACGAGAAATGCAGCTTCTTTGCCCGCGCCGAGATTCCGTCCGCCGCCATCGTCACCGCCAGCAAGAGACCCGCCGAAAGACAAATCCACGAACCGACCGCCGTTGTCAGCATTCGATCGTTCTTCATCTTACCTTTGCGCCGTCTGCATCTCTTTACTCACGCGCTCGACTTGTTCCATGACGCGCAGCGTATTGCCGCCGAGAATTTTGCGAATATCGGCGTCGCTGTAGCCCTTACGCATCAGCGCTTCGGTGATTTTGGGTAGCTTGGTGCAGTCTTCCATGCCGTCGGGCATGTCCGCGCCGTCGAAATCGGAGCCGAGCCCAACATGGTCGGCGCCGACAAGTTTCACCGCGTGATCGATGTGGTCGATGATGCGTTCCCAGCTCACTCGCGGCAGAGCGCCGGAATCTTCCAGCTTTTTCTGAACGGTCTTGCGCTTGGTCTCAACGCATTCGGCATTGCCATTGCACTCCTTCATGGCGTCGCTCAGCATGGCCACCACGCCACCGGTGGCCTTGTCCGAGGCATCCTTGTACGCCTGGTCGATAAAGCTGCGCTCGTAATTGATGTGAATCACACCGCCTTTCGCGGCTAGCGCCTTGATCATGTCGTCGGACATGTCGCGAACGTGGTTGCACAGGACGCGGCACGAGGAATGCGAAGCAATCAGCGGAGCTTTGCTGACTTCCAGCGCATCGTAGAAGGTCTTGTCGCTGACATGCGAAATGTCCACCATGATTCCCTGCCGGTTCATTTCGCGAACGATGTCTTTTCCGTGGTCGGTCAACCCATTGTGTTCGGGCTTGTCGGTCGAAGAGTCCGCGAATTCGTCATTGTAGAAATGCGAGAGAGTCATATAGCGAACACCCAAGTCACCGAACATTCGCAGCACCCGAATATCGTTGCCGATCATGTGACCGCCTTCGACGCCTATCAGCGCGGCAATCTTGCCCTCCGCATGAGCCCTGCGGACTTCGGCCGCCGTGCGGCACAGAACCAGATCCTTCGAATATTTGCTGATGTTTTCGTGCACCGCGTCAATTTGATCGAGCGCCTGCTGAATCGCGGGCGGTCCCATGGTGCGGCCATCGATCCAAATCGAGAAAAAGATGGCGTTCATTCCGCCTTCGCGCATCCGCGGGATGTCGATGTGGCCGTCGGGATTGCGCTTGCCGATATCGAAGTCCTTGGTAAAGAAGCGTTGCGTGGTGTCGTCGTGCGTGTCCAGCACGATGGAGGAGAAATGCAGCTTGCGCGCGCGGTCAGCGATGTCGTCACCGGTGGCGACGTTTGCCGTCATAAGCGCAGAGCAAACCAGACAAGCCAATAATGTGGCGCGGATCAAACGCATCATTCCCCCCTGAAAAAGAGTGCGGCGAGATTCTACCCTATCAGCCAGCCGAGTAGCGCCTGTTTCCACGCTTCGCGATTTACCTCGGCCAGGGATTCTGTCAACGGAATGTCCTTGGGGCAAGCTCGGACACAATTCTGCGAGTTCGCGCAATCTTCGATGCCGCCGTCGCCCATCGCTGCACGGATGCGCTCGGCGGCGTGCATCTTGCCGGTCGGATGCATATTGAAGAGGCGCACCTGGCTGAAAATCGCCGCGCCCATGAAGTGGCTGTGCTCGTTCACCTGCGGGCACACTTCCAGGCAACTGCCGCAACTGATGCACGTTGAAAGCTTGTAGCTTTTTTCTTGGACCTCTGGCGCAATCCGGGGACCTTCGCCAAGATCATAGGTTCCGTCGATCGGTATCCACGCTTTGACGCGCTTGAGGCTCTCGAACATGAATTGGCGATCGACCGCCAGATCGCGCACCACGGGAAACTTCTTAAACGGCTCGAGGCGAATCGGCTGCTCCAACGGATCGACCAGCGCCGAGCAGGCCATACGAGCCTTGCCGTTTATCAGCATGGCGCAGGAACCGCAGACTTCTTCGAGGCAATTCGAATCGTAGCTGATGGGCGTGGACTTCTTACCATCGCGAGTCACCGGATTCTCGGCGATGTCCCGCAGGCAGATGATCACGTTCATCGACGGGCGCCACTTCAGCGCAAACTCTTCCCAATAGGGAGCGCCTTGCGGGCTCACCTGCCGCTTCACTCGAACGATGACTTGCTTCTCAGCCATAAATTCTCAAACTCCAAATCAAGGCCAAACACTATTTCACTGCGTCGTAACGCCGCGGGCGTGGCGGAATCAGCGATATGTCCACTGGCTCGTAGGTCAGCTGGATCTCGCCGTTTTTCCATTTCGCGCGCGTAGTTTTTAACCAGTTGGCGTCATCGCGATCCGGAAACTCCGGCTTATAGTGCGCGCCACGCGATTCGTTGCGCTGCCGCGCGCCCAAACTCACCACCCGCGCCAAAATCAGCATATTGCCGAGCTCGCGTGCGAAATTCAGCGTCTGATTCGACCATTTCGTGCGATCGCTCAAATTGATCTTGCGATAGCGGTCTTGCAGTTCCTGGATTTGCCGGTCGGCCGCTTCCAGATTCTTGTTGATGCGCGTGACGGTCACGTGCTCGGTCATGATTTCTCCGAGTTCACGCCAAATCGTGATGGGATTCTCCGTGCCGTCTTGCGTGACCAGCGCATGATTGATTTCTTCCTGGCGCTTCTTCTCACGCTCGAAAACGGTCGAAGGCACGGCGTCCGCGCCCTTCTCGGAGTTCCGCGCATACTTCACCGCCGCAGGGCCGGCAACACCGCCCCCAAAGATGCACGACACTAGCGAGTTCGCTCCAAGCCGATTCGCTCCGTGATACTGATACTCGCACTCCCCAGCCGCGAAAATTCCCGAGACATTTGTTGCCTGATCTTCGCCATTCACCCACAAGCCGCCCATGGTGTAGTGCATTCCAGGGAAAACCTTCATTGGCTCTTCCCGCGGGTCCACACCAAGGAATTTTTGATAGATTTCGAGGATGCCTTCCAGTTTGCGGTCCAGCGTCTCCCGCGGGATATGGCTGACGTCGAGATACACGGCTGCCTGTCCGTCCAGCCCCAGCTTTTCCTGATACACGATGCGATGAATCGCGCGAGTAGCGATGTCTCTCGGCACCAGGTTGCCGTATTTCGGGTACCACTCCTCGAGAAAATAGAAACGCTCCGACTCTGGAATGCTTTTCGCCGGCCGCGCGTCGCCGGCCTTCTTCGGTACCCACACGCGCCCGCCTTCGCCGCGCGCCGACTCGCTCATCAATCGCAGCTTGTCTTCGCCCGGAATCGCCGTGGGATGCACTTGAATGAATTCGCCGTTCGCGTAATCGACGCCCTGCTGAAACAACGCAGACTGCGCCGAGCCGGTGCACACAACTGAATTGGTCGACTTGCCAAAAATCGCGCCGATTCCGCCGGTGCAGAAAATCACCGCATCCGCGGGATAGGTCTTCACTTCCATCGATCGCAAGTCCATCGCGCAAATGCCGCGGCAAATGCCGACATCGTCGAGCACCGCGGAAAGAAATGTCTGGCCCTCGCGCTTTTGCACGCGGCCTTCGGATTCATGCCGGCGCACTTGTTCGTCCAGCGCGTAAAGAAGCTGCTGCCCGGTAGTCGCGCCGGCAAAGGCCGTGCGGTGATAGAGCGTGCCGCCAAATCGCCGGTAATCGAGCAGACCTTCAGGCGTGCGGTTAAACGTCACGCCCATGCGATCGAGCAGATCGATAATTCCCGGAGCGGCGTCGCACATGCGCTTGACGATCGGCTGGTTCGCCAGAAAATCGCCGCCGTAAATGGTGTCGTCGAGATGTTTCGCGGTGCTGTCGCCTTCGCCCTTCTGATTCTTTGCCGCGTTGATCCCGCCCTGGGCGCAAACCGAGTGCGCACGCTTCACCGGAACAATCGAAAACAACTCCACCGGCACGCCGGCTTCCGCCACACGAATCGTGGCCATCAGCCCGGCGAGACCTCCGCCCACGATGATGATTTTCGGCTGTCTCATTTGGTTATATACGAAGAGAACGGATGCCAGTCCAGCCGGAAACTCAGAACGATGAGCACTCCGACGACGCCGAACACAAGTCCCACAGCCACGCCCAACTGTCCGGCCCCGCGCTGCGCGCGAACCGTTGCCGCCAGACCCCACTTGCACAGAAAATTCCAGATGCCGACGCCCAAATGAAAGGAAGAAACCAAAATGCCAACCACAAAGAAACTCAGATACCACGGATTCTGCAAATCCTGCGCCACGGTGTCATACGTGGAGCGGCCCTGCGTAAGCCAGCGCTCGGTGTACAGATGCCAGCCGATATAGGCAAAGGCGATCAAGCCGGTATAGCGCTGCAAGGTGTACAGCCAGTTCCGAACCCAAGGATATTGCGAGATGTTCGACTGCCCTCGGAGCCAAATGTAGACGCCATAGCCACCGTGAAACAGGATCGGCAGAAAAATGAACGCCCATTCGACAAACGGACGGAACGGAATGGTCTGTAGTTCCTGCGAGACGTTGTCATACTTCGCCGCGCTCACCAGCGCCGCGCTGTTCGACCAAAAATGTTCTGCCAGGAAAGCGCCTACGGGAATAATGCCGGTCAATGAATGCAGTTTGCGGAGGAAATAGCTCGAATCGGGATGCGTTGCGGGTCCGGACATGCCCTCTCCGCCGCGAAAATCCCGCAGGCAGTGAAAATCCCGAGGGGCGCTGAGTAATCGCGGCACATTCAGTATAGAAACTTGCCACCACCGATGCAAGTTGACACGCCAATTTCAGCAGGACGGAACTTTCCGAACAAATAGTTGCGAGATTAGGAACTTGCCATCGTAAAATTGTGCTTGTTGTACGGTATCTGCCGGGCCCCCTAACCCTCCCCCTGGTCGCATACCTCACCATTCAAGAAAACACGATGAGCACAGGTCTAAGCCTTGTCTCGGAACTGGAACGCCTGGCCTCCGCGCTGGGCGGCGCTGGCGAGCCCACGGAAGCATCGCAATTTTCGCTGGCAGCGGTGGCCGAGCGCATTGCCAAGAGCCTGGGCGTGCGAGCCGATGAAGTGGCCATTCTGAATGTCTCGCACCGCTGGCGCCATCTGCACTTTTTGGTTCCCGAAGCGCTCAAGAACGTCGGGTATATTCCGCTCTCCAGCAATTCTGCGCTGGCCGCACGCACGGCGCGAGAGAGCAGGCCGGAAATCGTCAACAACTTCTCTGCGGTGCGCCATGCCACCGTATTCGAAGGCATCAAGGTCGGCGCCGACACTGCCGAGGCCATCCAAAAAATCATCAGCGCGCCGATCTTGGTCGATGGCAAAGTGGTTGGCGTCATTCAAGTCTGCCGCAAAGGCTCGCAGGCTCCGCATTCTGGTCTCGATTTTACGCCGGACGATCTCGGGAGAGTGCTCGCTCTTTGTAAGCCCCTCGGGAAGTTACTGCAGCATTTCTGCGCCAAGAAAGAATAGTTGAATTTGTTCTGTCGGAAGCTTTCGCGCAGCCGCTTCAACCTAACCAAGCCGGAAAATGCGTTGACACTGCAAAACCTTCTTGTTATTTTTCCATCGCAGTCAATTTTCCACTCAGAGTTACCTCACGGAGGCGCCTTAACCCGGCACCATGGCGTTCGTTGCTAAGAAAATCTTCCTCACCAAAGGCGTCGGTAAACATCGCGAAAGACTCTCGAGTTTCGAACTCGCGCTCCGTAACGCGGGAATCGCCGCGTGCAACATCGTCCGCGTCTCGTCGATCTTTCCTCCCAACTGCAAACTGATCTCGCGCAGCGAAGGGCTTAAGCACATCCGGCCCGGACAAGTGGCCTTTACCGTCATCAGCGAAAACTCCACCAAAGAGCCGCATCGCTTGATCGCCGCCAGCATCGGCTTGGCGCTGCCAGCGGACAAGACCATGTACGGCTATCTTTCCGAGCATCATTCTTTTGGTGAAACGGAAGAAGTCGCCGGTGAATACGCCGAAGAGCTTGCCGCCGAAATGCTCGCGACCACTTTGAACGTGGAATTCGATCCCGATCTTTCCTGGGACGAGAAAAAAGAAGTCTACCGCATCTCCAACAAAATCGTGCGCACCATGAACGTCACGCAATCCGCCGTCGGCGACAAGCGCGGCTTGTGGACCACCGTACTCGGCGCTGCCATCCTCATCGGCGAAGACGACTGACCTCGTTTCACTTAGCCTTGAAATACCCGATGCGCTGCAGCACCGCACCCGCCACCAGCGGCAGTGCCACCGTCGCATCGTCGAAGACTTCCGCTAGCCGTCCACCTTCCTCAACCGGCACAAATTT
>Ga0137403_10001314_pt1 | contig 31293 bp, 32 predicted proteins | sample CZOMad2_1_16fung_FD_122057 | JGI IMG/M metagenome (GOLD analysis project Ga0137403, IMG submission 122057) | Vadose zone soil fungal communities from Angelo Coast Range Reserve, California, USA - CZOMad2_1_16fungal (Hybrid Assembly) | ecosystem: Environmental > Terrestrial > Soil > Vadose zone... | reverse complement strand
TGAACTCGATAATTACGGCGTCATCGAGCATCCCGGCCAGCCAAACACAAAAGGCAATTTCAACTGGGTCTGAGGCTACGACGAAATCACATGGTTCGCGCATCAGAACAAGGAGTATCGCGCGCGCTGGCTGCAATACGCGTGGGACTGGGTGCGGAACACCGACCCGAACGGCTGGCTCGAAATGCCCGGCAGCCGCACGGCAAGGTCGCCGGACACGCAATGGTATTTCGCCAACAATCCCAGCTCCGCAGTTCCCACCGGACTTGGCGATGAAGGCGCGATCCGCGCCGTCTGGACGACTGACGCGACAAAGTCAGCCGATAAAAAACCTGCGGCGGAAAATTAAGCCGGATACCGTCGCGGAGAAAATATGGAAAATTCAAGCAAGTCGGTGCGTTGGTATAATCTGCATGACAGGCGTTGCTTGACGAATTACGGCTGCGCGCGAAACGTATGGGAAAAACTTTGGACGGATGGCATCGTGTGGCAAGAGGCGTTGCATTTTCAGCCGGTGACGTAATTAAACCCTGTTGAAATCGTTGCCGCGATTTAATTCACATTGTCGGCAAAAATTATCCGGTTGGTGTCGCTGATGCACCAAAGGTTCAGCGGATACAATGCCGTGTGAACCTTCATGTATCTCGCGCTGCCGTCGGAAAAAGCGTAGTTTGAGCCGCCGGTTTCCGTGTCCGGCCCCCGGCTGTCGTGGCGGCTTTCTTCCAGAACGCCGCTGAAATCGTTGCCCGGAATGCCATTTTTGGGCTCAAGCAAATCCATGTAGTAATCACCGTCGCCGGAATTTTTTTCGCCAAGGACAACCGTGTCGCTGGCATGAATGATCGCGTTTTCCTTCATGGAACTTTGATTGTTGGCCATGTCGCCTTCAAGGGTCAGCCAGTCCGTCGTGCCAAATTTGTCCGCGTAAAAATCGTTCCAGCCGTTGATCAGGTAACTGCGCGGTGAATTGTCAGCCATGGCCGGGTCGCCGCCAAAGGTATATGGCGCGTTGGTGATTTCACTCAAGCAAAACAGCAGCTTCAAGCTTTTGCCGTAATTGTCATAAAACTTGTCCGGCCAGCGGCTGGTCACGGTCCGCCCGTCATAGCGCGGCGGATAAGCGCCCTGGTTGTCGTCCACATACATATGCGCGGCAAGACTTAGCTGCCGGAGATTGCTCAGGCACGAGATGCGCTTGGCCGTTTCCTTCGCACGGCCCAGCGCGGGCAGAAGCATCGCCGCCAGAATCGCGATGATCGCGATGACGACGAGCAGCTCGATCAGGGTGAAAGCCCCGGCTTCAATGCCCGCCAATTTTTTGCGATTTGATATTTTCATAACCATCCGCTCCGCGCGCGCGTCTTGATATTTGATTAAACAGATCATGCGCCCGACGCATTCAAAAATTTTATGACTAAAAGAAACTGGCTGCTCATTTTCGCCGCGCTCGCGGTTGCCGGCGTTTATGTTTTTTACTTCACCAACTGGTTCACGCCAAAGACCATCCACATCACAAGCCACAACGCCCGCACCACTCGAACCAGAAATCGCAACGCTGATTCCGCGACTGTTCCGATCCTTTTCAAACTAGGCCGGCCATACAAACTCACGGAACTCAAAGTCGTCGCGCTGGACGAGTGGCAAACGAACAAAAACTGCCTGCCACTCTGGCATTTGGTTGCTGATACAAACTCTGCCCCGATTGAGCGACCCTTTAATTATGGCCAGCGCGTTCCCGGCATGAAACCCGTGGTGGCTGGCGAGCGGGCGCAACCGCTTCAGCCCGCTGTCAAATATCGCCTCTTTGTCACGGACGGTTCCGCCAAAGGTGAAATTAATTTTCAACCGGTCGCGGCCAAATAATAATCAAACAATCAGACGCCGCCCGTGCGAACGCGGTTACGCCCGCGAATCAATCTTCGTTCCCGCGAAATGGCAGGAAGCCCAAACGCCTTTTTTTACTTCGCGCAGTTCAGGAACTTCGTCTTTGCACTTCGGCAGTTGTGCAATCGGGCAGCGCGGATGAAACGGACAGCCGCTCGGCGGATGGATCGGCGACGGCACATCGCCCGGCAAAACGATGCGTTGCCGTTTCGTTTCAGGATCAACCTCCGGCACGGCAGAAATCAGCGCCTGCGTGTAAGGATGCTGCGGATTGCGGATGATTTCCTTCGCGTCCGCCGTCTCCACGATTTTGCCGAGATACATCACCATCACGCGCCGGCTGATGTGTTCGACCACCGCCAAATCGTGCGCGATGAACAGATACGCGATGCCGCGCTGCTGCTGCAAATCGCGGAGCAAATTTATTATTTGCGCCTGAACCGAAACGTCCAGCGCACTCACCGGCTCGTCGCAGATGATCAGTTCCGGCTCGACCGCCAGCGCGCGCGCAATGCCGATGCGCTGGCGTTGCCCACCGGAAAATTCGTGCGGATAACGTTGCGCGTAAACTGGGTCGAGGCCGACGTCCTTAAGCAGTTCAAAAATTCTTTTTTGCCGTGCGGATTTACTGTCGGCCAGTTTGTGGATGTCCAGCGCCTCGCCGACGATCTGCTCGACCGTCATGCGCGGATTGAGCGATCCATAGGGATCTTGAAAAATCATCTGGAACTTCCGCCGCCGCGCGCGCAGTTCCGAGCCGGTCATCTTCAAAATGTTTTCACCGTCGAGCGAGATTTCCCCCGCCGTCGGTTCGACGAGCCGGACGATGGCGCGGCCGAGCGTCGTCTTGCCGCAACCGCTTTCGCCGACGAGACCTAGCGTTTCGCCCGGCGCGATGCTGAAGCTCACGTCGTCCACCGCCTTCACGGATTCGCGGGCGCGGCTGAACATCCCGTGCTTCACGGGAAAATGCACCTTCAGATTTTTGACTTCGAGCAGCGCGCTCATGCAAAAAGTTTCTCCAAAGCCGCCCGCGCTTCAATGCGAACTTTAAGCGACATCCACAGCGATGATTTTTCCAATCCAGTCAAAAACGACTCTGCCTCCGATTTTTTCACAAGCTTGTTGGCCGCAGCCCAAAGCACAATGCCGATTGAGCCGTGGACTTCGACATTCAAAGATTCCGCCATCAACCGCGCCGCCGCATCGTCGGTGAGAAACCAGTCAGCCTTGGCTTCGCGCGCCAAAGCCAGCGCCTCGGCTTCACCGCCGTGCAACAGTCCCGCGCGCCGCCATTCCAAAGCGCGCTCCTGCGCGGTCGAAGAAAGCGCTTGAACTTTCGCCCATTTTGGCAATGCCGGAATCCTCGGACGCAATTCAGCCGCGACCAGCGGCGGAAGAAAAATTTCGCCGATCAGCGGAAACAGATGAAGCGCGCCCGCTTCGTGCAAGTGCAAGACCGGCCCCGTGTCCGCGACCAGTCGTTTCATTTCGCGGCGGACTTTTCATTCAAAGCCCAGGCGATGTCATCCAACTGCTGCCGCTCCATCAATTCAAACCGGCGATGGGAAATAAATTCGCGCAACGCCGCGCGCACGACCTCCGTCGCATTTTCAAACTTCCCCGTTTCCACGGCGTCTTCTACGTCGTGTGCCATTTGGTCGGGCAATTCCACTTGCAGTGTTTTCATGCTGGAAAATTAAGCGCAATGCGGTTTGGCGTCAATGCGGCAAAATGAAATTGACCCAGACCAATTTCTCCCTTTCACTTTCAAAGTGAAAACCACATTGCTTACTTTATCAGCACTTGCGGCACTTCTTTGCGGCGGTTGTGCTTCGCAAGTAATATCGGCAGGACCTGACACCTATATGGTTTCCAGCAGCGGCGCGGGATTTTCTACGGCTGGCGTTCGAGCGAGATGTTACCGCGCTGCGAATAAATTTTGTGAAAAACGTGGATTGGTCATGGTTCCAGTTTCATTTGACGCGAGAGAGGGAGAATTGGCGCGTCGTCCACCCACAGCAAATTTAGTTTTCAGAGCGCTTAAGCCTGGCGATCCCGATATTAAGCGTCCAAATGTTGAGACGCCTGACCATATCGAGAGGACCGAGACACGGTGACTTTGGCAACACGGATTTAGAATGATGAAAAGCCAATGGAATTAAGGTGTTAAACAACTATTAACTATTCACGGCAGCAGCTAATATAATTCCTAAAGCATTTTTCATTTCCAAAACGGACATCTTACAAAACGTCCGGGTTCGACTTCGAGCAGTTCGGGAATTTTTTCGGAACATTCTGGCCTGGCAATCGGGCAGCGCGGGGCGAACCGGCAGCCGGGCGGGAAATTGCCGATGCGCGGGACGTTGCCGGGAATGGCCGAGAGGCGGTCGGCTGTCCCGTGCAATTTCGGAACGGAATTCATCAGCGCTTTCGTATAAGGATGAAATGGTTTTCGCAGCAATTCTTTCGCGGGCGCAAGTTCGACAATTTGTCCGGCATACATCACGGCCACGCGGTCGGCCATGTCGCCGACGATGCCGAGGTTGTGCGTGATGAGCAAAATCGCCATGCCGAGCCGCTGCTTCAACTCGCTCAACAAATCGAGAATCTGCGCCTGGATCGTCACGTCGAGCGCGGTGGTCGGTTCGTCGGCGACGAGCAATTTCGGCTCGCTCGCCAATGCCATCGCGATCATCACGCGCTGCTGCATGCCGCCGGACATCTCGAACGGATAATTTTTGATGCGCGATTCCGGCGCGGGAATGCCGACGAGTTTCAGCAGACGGATCACTTCGGCGTCATTCGCCTTTTCCGGCTTGTGCAGCTTGAGCGATTCCTTGATCTGGTTGCCGATACGGAAAACGGGGTTCAGCGACGCACCCGGGTCTTGAAAAACGTAACTCACCACGCCGCCGCGGATCTGCTGCAATTCGCGCGCGGACATTTTCAAAGTGTCGCGACCGTTCAATAAAATTTCTCCGCCGATGTAATTTGCCGGCGGTGTCGGCACGAGTTTGGCGATGGACAGCGCAGTCACAGTTTTGCCGCAACCGCTTTCGCCGACGAGACAAACGGTTTCGCCCGCGCCGATTGAAAATGAAATGTCGTCAATTGCGCGAAGTGCCTCGGCATTTTTGCCGAAGTCCATTTTCAGATTTTTGATTTCGAGCAGGTTCATGATTTCGTGTCCGCCGCGTCTCTTAATCCATCGCCGAGGAAGTTGAAAGCCAGAACGGTGACAAAAATCGCCGCGCCGGGCGCGAGCAGCCACGGATAATTGCGCATGTATTCGGTGTTTTGCGCGGCGGTCAGCATATTGCCCCAACTTGCCTGCGGCTCCTGGATGCCGACGCCAAGATAGCTCAACACGGCTTCGCCGAGGATGTAATATGGCACGCTCAGCGTCGCCGCCACGATGACATAGGAAAATGTGTTCGGCAAAATGTGGCGGCAAATAATTTTCAAATGTGATTGTCCGAGCGAGCGCGCGGCAAGGACGAATTGTTGCTCCCGCAGCGACAGCGTCATTCCGCGGATCACGCGCGCCATGCTCGCCCAGCCGATGAAACTCAAAATCACGACAATCATCGCATAAATCTGCGACGAACTCATGCCCGGCGGAAACGTGGCGCGCAACGAAATGATCAAATACAGAGCGGGAATGGACATGATCAATTCACAAAATCGCATGATGATCGTATCGGTCGCGCCTGCGAAATATCCCGAAATGCCGCCGATGATCATGCCGAAAGCGAACGACAGCAAAATTCCAACGACGCCGATTGAAAGCGAAATTTCCGAGCCGTAAAGCAGCCGCGAAAAAACGTCGCGACCGAATTGATCCGTGCCGAGCAAATAAACCGGATAATTGTCATCGCTGCCGAACAAATGAATTGAAGCAGGAATGAACCCGAACAATTTGTATTTGTCGCCGCGAATAAAAAAGTGAAGCGGCTTCGTGTCGTTTGGAACGGCGCGATAAACGAAACTGCCGGGCAATTGTTCGTAACGTGGGACGACGAGATGAAAGCCCGACAATTCCGGCCAAATGGGCGGATGAAAAAACCGGTCGCGGTCCTGACGCTCGAAATGGTATGGCGCAACGAATCCGGAGAACAGCGCGACGAGATAAAGGAAAATCAAAATCGCGCCGCCGATCATCGCGATTTTCCGCTGCTTGAGGCGCTGCCGAAAAAGTTGCCACGGCGAAAGTGTGACTTTCGCTTCGGCAATTGTAATTGGCGTTGCGGTTTCCATTTTATTTTTTGGAGTGCGGCGACATGTCGCCGCTTTCAAAGCGCGGACATGTCCGCGCACTCCATAATTTTATTCGGAACACTTTCATTTTAATCGGATGCGCGGGTCGCTCCAGGCGAGCAAAATATCGGCGATAAAATTTCCGATCACTAGCAACGCCGTTGCCATGACGACGCAGTCCACAACGAGGTAAGAATCTTTGGCGAAAAAGGCTTCCATCGTCAGGCGGCCAAGTCCCGGCCAGGCCATGATGTTTTCGACGATGAACGCGCCGCTCAACAGCGCGGACAGCGAATAACCGAAAATCGTCAGCAGCGGATTGATGGCGTTGCGAAGCGCGTGTTTGTAAATCACCCAGCCTTCGGCGAGGCCGCGCGCGCGCGCAGCGGTGACGTATTCAGCGCGCAACGTGTCGAGCAGATTGGAACGCATCTGGCGCATGATGCCCGCCATGTCGGATGCGGCAAGGACGAGCGCGGGCAAAATAAGATGATGCGCGTAATCCCAAAGTTGTTGCGCGGGCGGCATCAAATCATGCAACGGACTTTGCGCGCCGCCGACGGGAAACCATCCGGTCGCCGCAGCGAACCACAACGCCAGCAGCGCGAGCAAAATTTCCGAGATGGATAAACCAACGAACGCGATCATCGAACTGCCGCGATCAATCCATGTATCGCGCTTCACCGCCGCCGAAATGCCGAGCGGAATGGCGATTCCCCACGCGATGACGAGCGCGAAGAACGAAAGCAAAAATGTATTCCATAATCGGGCGAAGATGAGCGAGGTCGCGGGAATTTTGTAGGCCATCGAATAGCCGAAGTCGCCGTGCAAAATATTTTTCAACCAGTAGAAGTATTGCACATACCACGGTTCGCCGAGATGAAACTGCGCCTTGAGCCGCGCGATGGTCTCCGGCGAGATTTGCGGGTTTTGCGAGAGCGCGGTGTAAAAATCGCCGGGCGCGAGCGACATGAGCAGAAAAGTGAGCAACGAAACTCCGATCAACAGCGGAATCATGTGCAGCAGCCGTTTGAAAATAAATCGCCACATCGCAATAACCTTTTGAAACGTGGCAAAAATCTTCCGCGCTTGCGAGTGAAAAGCAAATTATCGTGGCAGCGAACGTGAGTTCGCTCTATTTTGAAGTGAGCCGGCTGACGCCGGCTGCTACAATTGAACTTATGAAAAATTGGTTTTGCGCCACCACAGTTTTAATTGCGGCAATTTTATTTTCCGGCTGCGGAAAAAAAGTAGAGACGAAAAATTCTCCCGCGAATTATCCGTTGCCCGACCCGCCGTTGGTCGCGGATTGCGAGCCGGGAATTTCTGGCGGACGGCTTGTCATCGCTGCGTATGGCGATCCAAAAACATTCAATCCCATCACAGCCAACGAAGGGTCGTCCGAAATCATTTTCCGCCATCTTTTTGCCGGATTGCTGGGATTTGACTCGGTGTCGCAACAAGTCACACCGGGTTTGGCGGAATCGTGGACGAATGCCGCGGACAATAAAACGTGGACGTTCAAGCTGCGAAAAAATTTGCGCTGGAGCGACGGCGCACCGCTCACTGCGGACGACGTGGTGTTCACATGGAACGACGTGATTTACAATCCGAAAATTGATAACGTCACGCGTGACGGTTTCATCATCGGCGGCAAAAAATTCGCGGTGACAAAGACAGACGATCTGACTGTTCAAGTCGTGACGCCGGAAATTTACGCGCCGTTTTTGGAAGGTTTTGGCGCGGGCGTTCCGATTTTGCCGAAACATATTCTGGCCAAATCTGTTTCGGACGGCACGTTCACTTCAGCCTACGGCATCAATTGGAAACCCGCAGACGTCGTCGGCAGCGGCCCGTTCCGCATCAAGGAATACAAAACCGCGCAATATATTTTACTGGAGCGCAATCCGTATTTTTGCGAGGTGGATAAGAAAGGCCAACGCTTGCCGTATTTTGACAATATCGTCTATACCGTCGTGCCGGACTTGAATGCACTATCGCTGCGTTTTTTGAGCGGCGAAAGCGACATGGACGATTTCATTTTCCCGTATGAATACGACCATTTCAAAACCGAGTCGGCGAAGGGAAAATTTAACCTGATCGAACCGGGTATTGGACTGGAAACTGCTTTTTTTTGGTTCAATGAAAACACAAACGTTGATGCAAAAACCGGCAAACCTCTCGTGGATCCGAAAAAGTTAAAATGGTTTCGCAATACGAAATTTCGACAGGCCGTCTCGTATGCGATTGACCGCAACGCCATCATCAAAGCGGTTTATTCCGGTCGCGCCATTCCCAATTACGGTTACGTCACGCCGGGAAATATAAAATGGTTCAATCCAAACACGCCAAAATATCCGCTTGATTTGGACAAGGCGCGCGCGCTGTTGAAAGAAATTGGAATCGAAGACCGCAACGGCGATGGAAAGCTCGAAGACGCCGACGGCAATCAGATTGAATTCGTGCTCAACACAAACGTCGGCAATGGCGCGCGCGAAAAAAGCGCGGTGCTCATCAAGTCCGATCTCGAAAAACTTGGCTTCAAGGTCATTTACCAGCCGATAGAGTTCAACACGTTGATCGGAAAAATTGACGACACGCATGATTATGACTGCATGATGTTGAGCTTCGGCGGCGGCAGTTCCGACCCGGTTGGCAGCATGAACATCGTCAAATCCGACGGCTTCACGCACCAATGGTTTCCGCGCCAGAAAACGCCTTCGACCGATTGGGAAGCGCGGCTGGATCAATTGATGGACGCGCAAATAAAGACTCTGGATTACGCCGAGCGCAAAAAAGATTTCGATGAAGTTCAGGGAATTCTCGGCGAGCAATTGCCGATGATTTTCACCGTCACACCGATGTATTATGCCGCCGCGCGTGCGGACATCGGGAATCTGCGACCGACGGCTTTGAGTTATTATCGTGTGAGCTGGAACGCCGAGGAACTTTATTTCAAGAAATAATCGGTGGGGCGAGCGTCCTCGCGAGCCGTTGAATTTGCTTTGCGCCCTGCCGTTAAAACCATTTAACATTTCAGAATTATGGCATTACTCGCAGGAAAAACCGGAATCGTCTTCGGCGTCGCCAACAAACGCTCCATCGCCTGGGCCATCGCGCAGGCCTGGGCGCGCGAAGGCGCAAAACTCGCGTTCACTTATCAAGGCGAACGGCTCAAGGACAACGTCGAAGAACTCGCCGGAACTTTTGGCAGCGACACATTGCTCATGCCGTGCGACGTGACGAAGGACGAAGACATCGCGAATGTTTTCAAAACCGTCGGCGAGAAATTTGGCAAACTGAATTTACTTTTGCATTCCGTCGCTTATGCGCCGAAGGACGCGCTCGAAGGCGAATTCGTGAACACGAGCCGCGAAGCGTTCCGCGTCGCGCACGATGTCAGCGCGTATTCGCTTGTTGCGCTCGCGCGCGCCGCCGCGCCATTGATGACCGAAGGCGGCAGCATCCTGGCGATGAGTTATTATGGCGCGGAAAAAGTCGTGCCGCATTACAACGTCATGGGCGTGGCCAAAGCTGCGCTTGAAGCCAGCACGCGCTATCTCGCTTACGATTTGGGTCCGAAAAAAATTCGCGTCAATTGCATCAGCGCCGGCCCGGTCAACACGCTCGCCGCGCGCGGCATCGCCGGTTTTCAGGACATGTTGAAACACTACGAAGCGCACGCGCCATTGAAACGAAATGTGCTGCCCGAAGAACTCGGTGCAACGGGAACTTTTCTCGCCAGCGACGGCGCGGCGGCGATCACCGGACAGGTCATTTACGTGGATTCCGGCTATCAAATCATGGGAATGTGAGAACGCTCAAATCATTCTGTTACAAATTAGTGCACGAAAGCATCCGCTTTTGGATGATTGTTTTACCCTTAACTATTTGTTGTGGTTGTAATAAATCAATCAACTCGCCGCAAGATTTCGAGAAACTAATGGATGCAAAACTTCCGGATAAATCTGTAATTCAATTTACTAAAAATGCGGCAGATGCAGGCGCGATAATTATCGTGCATTTTTCCAAAACAAATTTTCCTGCCTTTTCAGTAAGTCGAGTCGGATATGGTCAGTGGAACGCAATAACAAATCAGATGGATTTCGAAGCCGCAGGAAAAACATTTCATGCTCCAATTGATTTGCAGGGCGAATACAGCGTTGGCAAGGGAAGTCATGGAATAACGCAAGTGTTAATTTGGAATGAAAAGTCAGAAACTTTAACAGCTTTGTTATCATCCGGTATAATGTGATTTCTTTTTTTGAAAATGTTGTCAAAACGTGAGCGCCAAACCTACAACAAGTCGATCGCGTGAAGGCCAAAGCGGGTGGCGAAAGGATGTTGAGCGTGTTTTAATTACCGAAGAGCAAATCGCGCGTCGCATCAAAATCCTCGCACGCGAAATTGAGCGCGATTTTCGGGGACGTGAAATGGTCGTCGTCTCGCTCTTGAGCGGCACGGTGATGTTTCTCGCCGATTTGATCCGACACTTGAACCTGCCGCTGCGCCTTGATTTCATTGGCGTTTCCAGCTACGGCCTCGGCACGGAATCCGGCGATCTGGTTTTCACGAAGGAATTGCGCCTCGATGTTCGCGGCCGCGACGTGCTGCTCGTGGATGATATTTTGGACACGGGAAAAACCTTGAGCCGCGTGCTGCCAAAAATTCGCGCACTCAATCCGCGCCGGACAAAAGTTTGCGTTCTGCTGGACAAGCCTTCGCGTCGAGTCGAAAAAATTCGCGCCGATTACGTCGGCTTTGAGATTCCGGATTTCTTTGTCGTCGGCTATGGGCTTGATTTTGCCGAGCGTTACCGCAACCTGCCGTTCGTCGGCGTGCTGCATCCGAACATTTACAAAGAAGTCTGTAAAACCGTTTGCAAAAATAAATGAAATTCAAAACCATCAACTTTTTCGGCTCGCTCGCGCCCGAACGCCGCAGCGAAATGGCCAAAGTCGGTTTCCGCGCGATGCTCGGCGGCCTGCTCGCCAGTTATATGACCGCGACCATCGCGGGAATCTTGCTTTAACGGAATTGTTTAAATGAATGGAGAATTTTGGATTCTGTTTTGGGCAACAATTGGCGCAATTATTGTCTTCGTTGGATTGGTGTTGGAAAAATTTGCGGATTGGTTGAATGAAAAATTTTTGGGTGGATACAAACCACACAAAACTTTGGAAACTTTCGGCTGGTTTCTTTTGATGTTCGGAATTTACATTGAAATTGTTGATGCGGGTTGGTCAGCGAATGACGCTTGGCAAACAAGGCAAATGGCGAATCCATGGAACGGCCCAATTTCGGAAATTTCTGCAAGAGCGTTTATTAGCGTAAAAGATGACAGCACCCCAGATTTGCCCACACAGGGTTCGCCACGAATAGCATCATTGGCATTATGTCAAAATGATGTGGAAGCAAAGTTTGATGCCACGCACTTTGGTTTTTTAGATGCCGATAAATTTGTCAGAAGCGGTTCCGTCTTAATAGGGAACGACACTGTTAGAAAAAGAGGATATTCACTGATTTTTAATTCTGAAGGTAATTTGGTGATGGATTCCGGCACGGGAATACCAATTAAAGAAATAGAAAATGTTAAAGTCGTTAGAATGGATTTGAAGTTTCTTGCGAAAGACTCTGAAATTTTAGGCGGAAAAGTGCAAGTCGTAGTAAATGGAAAAATTCTAGGAAATTTCCAAATTCTGCCGCAAATTGACACCAATGTTTGGAGTGAGGCGGATCCATTATATGTCGTGTTTGCGACAAATGGTGTCTGGATCCCAAAAAAGTAATTTCCATTAGTTTCAACCATTCTTGCCTCTTACTGCATTAGTCGCTAACTTTTCTGTTTTGGATTTTCAACCGAAACTGAAATGGCATTTCTCAACGACAATTTTTTGAAACTCAAGGCCGGCTACCTTTTTCCCGAAATCGGCCGGCGTGTGAAAGCTTTTTGCGACGCAAATCCCGAAGCCGCGAAAAAATTGATCCGCTGTGGCATCGGCGACGTGACCGAACCGCTGCCGCCCGCCGTCATCGCCGCGCTGCACAAGGCCGTGGACGAAATGGCCGCGCGCGAAACGTTCAAAGGCTACGGCCCGGAGCAAGGCTACGAATGGTTGCGCGCCGCCATCGCCAAAAATGATTTTCGCGACCGTGGAATTGAGATTGCCGACGACGAAATTTTTGTCAGCGACGGCTCGAAATGCGATTGTGGCGCGATCCTCGACATTCTCGGCGCGAAAAATAAGATCGCCATCAGCGATCCGGTTTATCCCGTGTATGTGGACACGAACGTGATGGCCGGCCACACCGGCGACGCCAACGAAGCGGGCGCGTTTGCGAAACTTGTTTATCTGCCGTGCAAAGCGAGCAACGGTTTTATTCCCGAACCGCCGAAGAAGCACGTTGACGTGATTTATCTTTGCTCGCCGAACAATCCGACCGGCGCGGCGGCGAATCGTCCGCAACTCGAAGCGTGGGTGAAATACGCGCTCGAAAACAAATCTGTGATTTTGTTCGACGCGGCTTACGAGGCTTACATCACCGACGCGAATCTGCCGCACTCCATTTACGAAATTCCCGGCGCGCGCGAGTGCGCGATTGAATTCCGCAGCTTCTCGAAGAACGGCGGTTTCACCGGCACGCGCTGCGCGTTCACCGTCGTTCCGAAATCGCTCAACGCGCAGACGAAATCCGGCGAATTCAAACCGCTGCATCCGCTTTGGTCGCGGCGGCAGACGACGAAATTCAACGGCGTGAGTTACATCGTGCAGCGTGCGGCGGAAGCGATTTATTCGCCGGAAGGAAAATCGCAAGTGCGCGCGCTCATCGAATTTTATCTGGGCAACGCAAAAGTTTTACGCGACGGCACGAAGAAAGCCGGACTGAAAGTTTTCGGCGGCGTGAACGCGCCGTATATCTGGGTTCGCACGCCGAAAGGCGTCACGAGTTGGCAGGCATTTGATAAAATTCTTACCGACGCAAATGTGGTCATCACGCCCGGCAGCGGATTTGGTTCGCGCGGCGAAGGTTATTTTCGCATCAGCGCGTTCAACAGTCGTGCCAATGCCGAGGAAGTTGCGCGCCGCCTGCACACATTGAAGTGGTGATTATCGTCCCATGCCCGCGCGATTGATGAAATACATTGCTGTCGCAAGAATGGCCGCGATGATGAATGCGACGATGGCCGACCACGCGAGAATAAATTTCTGTTTGCGACGATGGGCGCGTCCGCCCTGGCCGGGCAACAGATAAAACCGTTGTTGATCCTTGTCCCTTTTTTTCCGCGACATGATTTTAATTCCCTTCCAATTACGGAATCACCAGACGATTTGTGGCCGCGCCGGTTTCAAAAGATTTTTCCAGCGATTCATTGTTGATTTGCTGAACGCTTCCATCGGCCAGTGCGATATTACCTGCGCGATGATGCCGTTCATTCGTCCATTCGACTCTGTTGCCTTGCAAATTCAAAATGCCGGACTGAACCGGTTTGCCGTTAATAGCAAAATTGTCGTCACCGGCGAGAAATGATTGAGGATTGGCTTCGCTGGCATTTAAGCCGACAAAGTAACTAATTTTACTGTTGTTGAAATCAGTCGTGAAATTGGTTGCAGGAAAGTGTTTTTCATCGGCAGGACAAATTAAAATTCTTGGCGTGGAAAGTTCATTGGACATGGCTTGAAAAATTGGACAGGCAATTCCTCTTTCCGCAAATTCCATTGCACCGCGATTTGCAAATGAAATTTCCATTGGATATTTGCCGCCATTGTCGTTGGCCCAAAGTTTGGAAGCCAACGCATCCTGCTTCAAATTATTGATACAATTGATTCGTTGAGCGACCCATTTTCTTCGCGGGCCGGAATTCGCAGGTAATAGCATTGCAGCCAACACCGCAACTACGCCAATCACCACCAGCAATTCAGTCAAACTGAAAGCTCCACGTCCGCGCTTTGTCGTTTGAATTTCCATTCTGATTCCCATTAAGCAATAGCAATGCCACGCTCTTTTTGGAGCATTTACGCAAAAAAAGCAACTTCAACGCGTAAAAATTTTACGCGTTGTGCGTCAAAATTTTCAGTTTGATGACGTAGCGGCTTTCTACCGAGACGCCGCTACGATTTTTTATTTATCGCCAATGGCCATGAACCCAGACGTAGCCGCCTTCAGTGCGTTCCCAATGGCCGGGAACCCATTCGTGGCCGGGATTCGGAGATTCCCAGTGGCCGGGAGCCCAAACCCATTGTCCGTCGCGCCATTCCCACATGCCGCGAATCCAGATGTAGCTCGTGTCGGGCGTTGGCGGGATGGTTTCAGTTTGCAACGCCGGCGGTTCGCTCGGATGTTGCACGATGATCATCTGGCTGGCTGGTTGTTGCGGCTGGTAAACCACTTCTTTGCGCGTGGCGCAGCCGGCGATCAATTGCAATCCAATCGCAACGATCCATATTTTCACCAATGTTTTCATAACACTCCTTTCGTTGGACGACGGCAGCGGCGAAATCAATCGCCGCATTTTGAATCTAATCCCATGCGCGCCGTTTTTCAAAAATTGTTTAATGCGCCTCAATTGGACGCGAGGCCGGACGTTTCGGCGGCTTGAACAGAAAAATCAGCGGCACGCAAAAAATGGAAAGCAAACCGAACAGCCGGAAATTGTCCACGAACGCCCACAGATGCGCCTGCGCACCGAGCGTGTTGTAAACGACAGCCGTGGCTTGATGCAATGCGGTGACGGGATCAGTGTGTCGCGCGAGATAATGTTGCGCGGCGGCCAATTGCTGGCGGAACGCCGGGTCAGTCGCCGTCAAATGGCCGGTCATCAGCGCTTGATGCGCTTGAGTGCCGCGCGCGACCATCGTCGTGACAAACGCGATGCCGACGCTGCCGCCGAGATTGCGCATGAGATTGTAAAGGCCGGTGGCATTGCCGATTTGCTGCTGGTTCAACTGGCTCATCGTCGCCGTCGTCAGCGGCACAAAAATAAAACTCAACGCGACGCCGTTCAGAATGGTCGGCCACACGACGCTCCATTTGCTCACTTCCAAAGTGATGTTGCTCAACTGAAATGATGAAATCGTCAATACGATGAACCCGAAAACCATCATCCAGCGCATCCGGATTTTTCCGACGAGCCGTCCGACCAAAAATGTGCAAACAAACGCCGCCGCGCCGCGCGGACTCATCGCGTAACCGCTTTGCAACGCCGGATAACCCATGAGCGTTTGCAAAAAGAGCGGCAGCTCCGCCGTCGTGCCATAAAGAATCGCGCCGATGACCGTCATCAGGATGAGACCGACGGTGAAATTTCGATTTTTGAAGACGCGCAAGTCCACCAGCGGATGCTCAACGGAAAATTCCCATGCAACGAAAGCGATGAATGAAAAGGTTGAAATCAAAATCGTCCAGCGAATCCATTCCGCGCCGAGCCAATCGGCTTCCTGGCCTTTGTCGAAAACAATTTGCAGCGTTGCGAGCCAGACCGCGAGCAATCCGAATCCCACGAAATCTATCTTCGCTGATTTGTCGCGCTTGATATAAGGCGGATCTTCAACGACCCATTCCGCCATGAAAATCGCGAGGATGCCGACCGGCAAATTGACCAGAAAAATCCAGCGCCACGAAAAATTATCCGTGATCCAGCCGCCGAGCATCGGGCCGATGATGGGCGCGACGACCACGCCTTGAACGAACACGGACATCGCGATGCCGCGTTTTTGCGCCGGAAAACTTTCGAGCAAAACCGATTGCGCGATCGGAACCATCGCGCCGCCGCCGATGCCTTGAAGAATTCTGGCGAGAATCAGCGTCGGCAAATCCCAGGCCAATCCGCACAGCACCGACGCGATTGTGAACATCGTGATGCATGAAATCAAAAGGCGTTTGCGGCCAAAATAATTTGAGAGCCAGCCGGTCATCGGCAAAATGATTGCGTTCGAGACCAGATAACTCGTCAGCACCCATGTCGCTTCGTCCGGCGTTGCTGACAGACTGCCGCCGATGTGCGGCAACGCGATGTTCGCGATGGTCGTGTCGAGCACCTCCATGAACGTCGCCAGCATCACGCCGACCGCGATGAGCCACGGACTATGCTTTGGCCGCCAATCCTGATATTGCGCAGCATCCGCCATAAGAAATTATTTTTGCGCGGGAGCGCTTTGTGTTTTGCGATTCACGAAGAATTGAAGCGCAAATGCCGATGCGATTGCCAAAATAATGGCGATGATCGCCGTCACAAAATCCGGCAAGGTGAAGGACGCGGTTTGCACGCTTGGCTCGACGGAAAGGCCGGGGCCGATGGCTTTGTCAGCGGGCAACGCGTCCTCAAAAACAATTTTCACCGGCACACGCTGGACGACTTTGATGAAATTGCCCGTCGCATTTTCCGGCGGCAAGAGGCTGAATTGCGCGCCGCTGCCGGACTGGATGCTGTCCACGCGCGCGCGAAATTTTTTGCCGCCCAACGCGTCAATGGTGACAAGCGCTTTTTGGCCGGGTTTCATTTTCTTCAATTGCGATTCTTTGAAATTGGCCACGACCCACACTTCCACCGGCACAATCGAAAAAAGCGTCTGGCCGGCCTGCAAATAATCGCCGACCTCAACCTGTTTGCGCGTGACACGACCATCGCCCGGCGCAAAAATTTTCGCGTAGGATAAATTCAGTTGCGCCGAATCCACGGTTGTTTTCGATTGATTGAGTTGCGCGAACACCGAGCCGGCCTCGGCTTTTGCCGCTTCCATCTGCGCTTTGGCTTCGGCAATTTTTGATTCGTCGGACGCGGCTTTTTGCTCGGCGGAATTTTGATTCGCCGCCGCCAAATCCGCCGCAGCTTTTGCCTGGTCAAATTCCTGCGCGGAAATCGTTTCATTCGTCCGCAACGTTTGCGCGCGCGTGAAATCCGCTTTCGCTTTCGCGGCGGTCGCGGCGACAGCTTCCGCATCGGCCCTTGAACTGCGCGCGTCCGCTTCGGCGGTCGCGACTTTGACGGTCATCAAATTGAATTCGGCGGTCGCCGCTTTGAAATTGGAATCCTGCGCCTGTTGCGTGGATTGTTTTTGCGACAGTGCGACCGCGTAATCCGCCGGATCAATTTCCACGAGCAAATCGTTTGAGCGAACGAGTTGATTATCCAAAACACGAACGGCGGAAACCTGCCCGGAAATTCTCGGCGCGATGGAAACGATATGGCCGGCGATGAAGGCATCGTCAGTTTTTTCATGCGTCAGGACGGCGAACAAATAAGCGAGGCCGAAGAAAAATAAAATCGCCAGCCCGATTGCGCCCGGAATGATGACGCGCGGCGAATTTAATTTCGCCATCTGGAAATTATTTTTCGGCGGCGAAGGAGTCTCGCCCGCAGTTGTCTTTTTTCGATCCTCCATGGCTATTTACTTTTGGAATTATGTCTTCTCCCTCTCCTCCCAAAAGGAGGAGAGAGCCGGGGTGAGGAGGCTAATTATTTTGGAGTTCAAATCCCCTCACCTCACCCCTCTCCCCGCTTGGGCGGGGAGAGGGAGTTGTCGCTGTTATTTTCAAAATCGTCATAAACATAATCCCTTTTACCTTACAACGGGTTGAACATTTTCGCGCGTGTGATCTTTGGCGATGAGCATGTAGATCGAAGGGATCACCAGCAGCGTGAACAGCGTGCCAATGCTCATGCCCGCGACAAGCATGATGCCGATGGAATTGCGTGCCGCCGCGCCCGCGCCCGTGACGAGCGTGAGCGGAAAATTTCCGGCGATGGTCGCCGCCGTCGTCATCAGCACCGGACGCAACCGCAACAACGCGCCTTCACGAATCGCCTGGATTTTCGTGCGGCCTTGACGTTGCATTTCGTTCGCGAATTGAACGATGAGAATTCCGTTCTTGGAAATCAACCCGACGAGCGTGATCAATCCGACTTCGGAATAAGTGTTCATCGTCGTCGTCCAGCCGTTTGTCCAGAACGGCAGGTTCGGATTCGGCATTTTGAGAAAGCAAAAAGTGACCGCGCCAAAAATCGCCAGCGGCACGGAGCCGAGGATGATGATGAAAGGATCGCGAAAGCTGTTGAATTGCGCCGCGAGCACGAGAATGATCAATACGACTGCGAGCATGAACGCAGGCAGAAATTTATTTCCTTCCTTACGCAAAAACCGCGAGTCGCCGGTGTAATCCAGTTTGTAGCCGCTCGGCAAAATCTTCGCGCATTCACCTTCCAAAAATTTCAACGCCTGTTCCAGCGGCACGATGGCCACGCCGCTGATTTTGACCGAGTTCAATTGTTGAAAACGGTTCAACGCGCGCGGCGTCGTGTGTTTTTCAAGATGCGCGAACGTGCTGACGGGAATCAATTGATCGCCTGGGCCTTTGACGTAGGTGCTTTCCAGTTGATTCACGTCCAGCCGCGCGCCGCGTGCCAGTTGCGGAATCACTTTGTAACTGCGTCCGGCAAAATCGAAACGGTTCACATAATTTCCACCGACGAGCGCGGCCAAATCGGAGCCGATGCTCGCCATGTTGAGGTTGAGCGCGGCGACTTTGTCGCGGTCAATGACCAGTTCCACTTCCGGCTGGTCCACTTTCGTGTCAATCATCGGCGGAAAGGCGAACATGCCGTTCGTCGCGCATTCGATCTGCAATCGTTGCACGAAATTCGTCAAAATTTCTTCCGACTCGGCGGTGGATTCGATGATCAAATTCACCGGCATAAATTCTCCGCCGGTCGGCAGCGGCGGCGGCGTGACCATATACATCCGGATGCCGGGCAGGTTGCCCACCATCCCTTGCACTTCGGGTTGGATTTGAAAGACAGTCCGCTTCCGTTCGCCCCACGACTTCATCACCATGCCGCCAAAACCGGAATCGGGAAACGTGATTTGAAAAACCTGTTCTTTCTCCGGCACCTTCGCGAATGCGCGGCCCGCCACGTCTGCATAAAATGAAGTCTGGTCAATCGTCGCGTTCGGCGGCGTTTCCAGCGCGCCGAAGATGACGCCCTGGTCTTCCGGTGGCGCAGGTTCTTTCGCCTGCCACGCCATGTTGAACATCGGAATCGTCAGCAACGTCAGGCCGATCCAGATGGTGTAAATCAATGGCCGTCGTGCGAGCGTCCAGTCCAGCACGCGCCCGTAAAAGTTTTTCGTCCGGTCAAACATATGGTTGACCTTTGCGGCAAATCCATGTCCCTCGCGTTCGTGATTCAACAATTTCGACGCCATCACCGGCGAGAGCGTCAGTGCCACGATGCCGGAAATGAACACCGCACCCGCGAGTGTCAACGCGAATTCATGGAACAACGAACCAGTTAGGCCACCTTGAAATGCGATCGGAGCATAAACCGCCGCGAGCGTGATGGTCATTGCGATGACCGGGCCGATGAGTTCGCGCGCGCCGAGCAGCGCGGCGTCAACCGGCTTCAAACCCTCGCGCACATGGCGTTCGACATTTTCGACGACAACAATCGCATCGTCCACGACCAGCCCGACGGCGAGAACAATCGACAACAGTGTGAGCAAATTCAACGTGAAGCCGAAGACTTGCATCAGAAAAACCGCGCCAACGAGCGACAGTGGAATCGCCACGAGCGGAATCAACACCGACCGCAGCGAGCCGAGGAAAAGAAAAATCACGATCGAGACGATGACAAGCGTGATGACGAGCGTCTTGATGACTTCATGCAGCGCGTCGGAAATATATTTTGTCGCGTCGTAAGCCACTTTGGCGTTCAAACCCGTGGGCAAATCTTTTTGAATCGCCTCCAGTTCCTTGCGCACGTTTCGGATCACGTCGAGTGAGTTCGCATTCGGCAAAACCCAGACGCCCATGAACACGGCGCGCTCACCGCTGAAGCGCACTTCGCTGTCGTAATCTTCCGCGCCCAGCACCACGTCGGAAACGTCACGCAGCCGCACCAGCTGGTCGCCGCTCTGGCGCACGACGAGGTTTTTGAACTCCTCGACGGAGCGCAAATCGGTGTTCGCCGTCAGATTGACCTGCACCAATGAGCCTTTCGTATGGCCGACGGCAGAAAGAAAATTATTCGCCGCGAGCACCTGGCGGATTTGATCGGGGCTGATGTTGAACGCCGCGAGCCGGTCAGGTTTCAACCAGATCCGCATCGCAAACGTGCGTCCGCCGAGCAGATCGGCTTTTTGCACGCCTTCAATCGCCGTCAATCGCGGCTGCACGATGCGCACGAGATAATCCGTGATCTGGTTCGCCTCCAAAATGTCCGACGAAAAACTCAAGTAGGCCGAGGCGAATTGCGAATCCGCCGTGACGATGGCGAGCGTTGGAATTTCCGCTTCCGGCGGCAAATCGTTGCGCACCTGGTCCACTTTGGAACTGATTTCGCCGAGCGCTTTTTTGGAATCGTAATTCAGCCGCAAATGCACCGTGATGGTCGAGAGGCTCAACTTGCTTGCCGATTCGATGTAATCAATGCCGTCTGCCGCCGCGATGGCGCGTTCGAGCGGCTGCGTCACAAAACCGCGAACCAAATCCGCGCTCGCGCCGACGTAAACCGTCGTCACCGTGACCGTCGCATTTTCGCTTTGCGGATATTGCCGGATGTTCAGCGAACGGATGGCCTGCAAGCCCGCGATCAAAATGATCAGGCTCACGACCGTCGCCAAAACCGGACGGCGAATGAATAAATCGGTGAAAGATTTCATAGTGGGACAGGCTTCCAGCCTGTCAAAGCGGACAGGCAAGATGCCTGTCCCACTGATTTGCCCGGCGAAAAAAATCCATTTTTCATGCGTCAAATGAAGTTTAGCTGTTCGGCGGATTCGGTGTGAGCGAGGGTTTCGGCGTGTCCACGTTGTTTTCCTGCACACTGACGCCGTTGCGCAATTTGAAAATTCCCGCCGTCGCTACTTTGTCGCCGGCCTTCAAACCGGATTCGACGCTGATGAAATCACCGTGTGTTCGTCCGGTGCGGATGAATTTTTGCTGCACCGCCAGATTCGTTTTGCCATTTGCAGTTTGCGGTTCGATCAGAAAAATCGAATCGCCGAAAGGCGCGCTCAAAATCGCCGTCGCCGGAATTGCCAGGACAGGTTTCGCTTCCGGCAAAATAATTTCCACGCGCGCGAACATTCCCGGACGCAAAAGTTGTCCGGCATTTTCATACTTCGCGCGCAACTTGATGCTGCGCGTTGCCACGTCGAGATCGGGATTGATCGCCGCCAATTCGCCGTCAAAGAAATTGTTCGGATAACTGTCGCTCGTCGCGCGCACTTTCAATCCGGTCGCGAGCTGTGACAAATCCTGCTGCGGCAAGGAAAAATCCACGAACACCGGCATCAACGACTGCAACGAAACGATGCCTTTGCCGGCGGTGAGTTGCTCGCCGAGATTCACAAGCCGGATGCCGAGCCGTCCGTCGAACGGCGCGCGAATTGTTTTTTTGTCAATCGTCGCGTGAATTGTGTCGGCATTTGCTTGAGCCTGCTTCAAAGCGGCTTCTGCCTGGTCCAATTCCGATTGCGAAACAGTGTTGTCCGCGCGCAACGCTCGCAGCCGTTCGGCGCTGACCTTTGCCCATTCGGTTTGCGCATCCGCCGCGCGCAATTGCGCGTCTTCGGACGACGTGTCCAATTTCAAAAGCAGGTCGCCTTTTTTGACGGTTGCGCCGGATTCAAAATCAATTTCACTGACCGTTCCCGCAATTTCCGGCGAAACAATCACGCCTTGCGCGGCGGCGACAGAACCGATGGCGGAAAGAGTGTCCTGCCATTTTTCCTCGTGTGCGACGGCGGACGAAATCGTTTCCGGCGGCGGGACGAAACTTTTTCCCATGGCGATGAGCGCGTGGATTTGCATCGCCTTCACGCCGGCGAGCACGATTAAAACGATAAAAACGCCAGCCACTCCATATATGGTTTTTCGAGCCATAATTCTCCTTTGATTTATTTTTTCCCCTTTTTTGCCGCTGCGCCAGCAAGAAACAATTCCACGACGCGCTCCGCAGCTTTACGATTCGCACGAAAGTTCGGCATGAGCAAGTGCGCCGTGATGTAAAAATTCGTCTGGCCGTAAAAACCGTAGGCGAGTTCCCAACTGTCAAAATGTTTGTCCAACTCGCCAGCCGCTTGCGCGTGCTTGATGAGTGAATGGATGAATTCCAGATTGCGTTTGCATTTGTCGTTGTAACACAAACCCGTCGGCAATTCGCCGGACGCGGCGTAGGCCGTGGAAAATGCGATGCGCGTCAACTCGCGGTTTTTGTGAAAATAATCGAAAAGCGCAACGAGAATTTCGCGTAACTGCTCGCGGATATTTTTGGATTTAGCGGTGGCATTTTGGACAACGCGAAACCGTCCGTCGTGCGCCTCGTTGACCAGCGCCTCAAACAATCCGGCCTTGTCGCGAAAATGATAATACAGCGCGGGCTTGGAAACTTTGGCGTCGCCGACGATTTGCTGGACGGACGTGGCGGCGTAACCGGCATTGGCAAAATGCTTTAACGCCGCGCGCAGGATTTGCGAACGTGTTTTTGCACCGGCTTTGGGATTTTGCTCCACCTTGGCCATAAACCTACCGAACGGTAGGTAATAAACGGAAAACTGTCAAATGAATTTTGTGAGTTTGGCTCCGGCGACTTGTTAGGCGGCTCGTGTCTCATGCTTCCATCAATAACTCTGAAAAATCGTGAACCATCTGGGCGATGAACTCACCCGGAACAGGAAAACTACCAGACAATGTAATGCGGCCAAGTCTGCTGCGACCTGTCTGCTGACTGACAGCAGTAAGTGTCCGCGCTACCTGAAATGCCAGCCACGCGTGTCCAGCCTGACCGTCTGCCTCAACCGATACACGACAATCTTCTGTGCCATCAAGCAAAGCTGAACCAGCACGACTGCGCTCAAACCGCTGAAGCGACTGAATAAAATCAGATATGCCAGTGAATACCACGCTCTCATTGGTCACACGCTCGCCACCAAATGAAACCGTGAAAGCGAAATTAGTAAAATGCTCGTAATCAAGCCGCTCAATCTGAATCGAGGCCGTCTTGTCTGTGCTGTGGATAAGCACTTGCCAAAACGGAGCGTGCTGAATAAACCGGATGATTGCCACACACAACGGAATCATGGCAATCGCCCCCCATTGAACGAAATCCCACTTGGCGTTTCCTTTGATGTCGTGCCACTGGGTTTTGAAAAACTTGAACATTCCTTTAGAGAATGAGACAATGACCGTGAAACGTCAATACATGATATAAAGGGATAATTACCTATTATTATTACGCACCGTGCGCTCGAATTCAGTTGGCACTTTGAAAAGTATTTTTCTATTTTCCAATTTGTCCAGAATTGTTGGGTTTATTTTCCGTCAGTTTGCGCCGCGTGTTTCTGGATTTTTGAATGGCGGCAACTGTAGAGAAAATAAACCGCGATGCCGATGGCCAGCCATACAATCAACCGCGCCCAGGTGTCCGCCGGCAATCCAACGACCATCAGAAAAACGCAGGAAGCAATTCCCGCCGGCGCAAAGAACCAAATCATCGGCGTGCGAAACGGACGGTGAATCTGCGGGTCGGTGAAACGCAAAATGAAAACGCCGGCGCAGACAATCGCAAACGCCAGCAGCGTGCCGATGGAAACCAATTCGCCGAGCAAGCCGATCGGAAAAAGCCCGGCGATGAGCATGGCAATCACGCCGATTAAAAATTGTGCGATCCACGGCGTCCGAAATTTCGGATGCACGACGCTGAAAACCTGCGGAAGCAGACCGTCTTTGGACATCATGTAAAAAATTCTCGCCTGGCCGAGCAATAAAACGAGGATGACGGATGAAAGTCCGGCGATGGCGCCAATTTTAATGAAATACTCGAGCCAGTTCAGTGATGGGCCGAGATTGTTGACCGCCACCGCGATGGGCGCCGAAACATTGAGCTGCGTGTAATTGACAATTCCCGTTAGCACGAGCGAGACCGCGATGTAAAGAATTGTGCAAATGCCAAGCGAGCCGAGCAGACCGATGGGCATGTCGCGTTGCGGATTTTTTGCTTCCTGCGCTGCGGTGGAGACGGCGTCAAAACCGATGTAAGCGAAAAAAATGACGGCTGCTCCGTGAACGACTCCGCGCCAGCCGAAATTTCCATCAGCATCCACTGGCGGAATGAATGGATGCCAGTTGGCTTTGTTGATGTAAAAAACGCCAACACCTATGAATGTCAAAATCACCGCGAGTTTCAGTGCAACGATGGCGTTGTTGAAATTCGCCGATTCCTTGATGCCAATGATGAGAAGAATGGTCATGACCGCAACGACGAGCATTGCCGGAACGTTCAGCACTGCGCCGGTGCTGGTCCAGCCGTGCGCGAACAATTGCCAGATGTTCCACCAATGCAGGCCGGGTTGCGCAACGTGATTGTAAGGCGCGCTCGTGAATGCGGCGGGAATTGTAATGCCCAAATCTTTCAAAAACGAAACGACGTAGCCCGACCAGCCGACGGCGACAGTCCCGGCGGCGAAAAGATATTCGAGAATCAAATTCCAGCCGATGATCCACGCGACAAATTCCCCGAGCGTCGCGTAACCGTAAGTGTAAGCCGAGCCGGAAAGCGGAATCATCGAAGCGAATTCGGCGTAACAAAGTCCGGCAAATGCGCAGGCAATTCCCGAGAGAATGAATGACAAAACAATCGCCGGCCCGGCGTATTGCGCGGCGGCATGGCCGGTGAGGACAAAAATGCCCGCGCCGATGATCGCGCCGATGCCGAGCGAGGTGAGATTGATCGGGCCGAGCGCGCGTTTGAGACGTTGATCGGTCAATGCCTCGGCTTGCAAATCAGCGACGCGCCTGCGGGCGAATAAATTCATGCGGCAGTCTTATCGGATTGAAGAACATCAGCAAGACAGTTTTCGTCGAAAAGCTTGTTGACTTCATTCCCGCGTCTGATAGATTTCGCGTCCCTTTTGTTTGGGTAAAAATGAAAACGTATCTGCCGAAAGTAAATTTGGATGAGCGCAAGTGGCATGTGATTGATGCCGACGGCGCGGTGCTTGGCCGTCTGGCCGCGCAAGTTGCCGACGTTCTGCGCGGCAAAAACAAACCCATTTATACGCCGCACCTTGATGCCGGCGATTTTGTCGTCGTCATCAACGCGGAAAAAGTCCGCGTCACCGGCAAGAAAGAAAAGGCCAAGGAATACATGAGTTATTCCGGCTGGAAAGGCGGCGAAAAATTCGCCACCGTCGAACAGATTCGCGCGAAGCATCCTGAAAGGCTTATCGAGCACGCGGTCAAAGGCATGATTCCGAAAAATCGCCTCGGCAGCCAGTTGTTGACCAAGCTGAAAGTTTTTAAGGGAGACAAGCATCCGCACGCGGCGCAAATGCCCGCGAAGCTGGCTCTCGCAAAATAATTTTTTATGGCCACCAAGACCACCAACGAATTTCTCGGAACCGGACGGCGCAAGACCGCCATCGCGCGCGTTCGCCTCGCGACCGGCAGCGGCAAAATCACCGTGAACGGACGCGCATTTGAAAATTATTTTCCCGTGGACACCTTGCGCGCGACCGTGTCGCAGCCGTTGACGCTCACCGGCACGGCGGAAAAACTGGATGTGCGAATCAAGGTTACTGGCGGCGGGCCGAACGGCCAGGCCGGCGCGGTTCGCCACGGCATTTCGCGTGCGCTGTTGAAATTTGATGCGAACTTGCGCGGTGCGTTGAAAGCTGAAGGCTTTCTCACGCGCGATCCGCGTATGCGTGAGCGCAAGAAATACGGCCAGCCCGGCGCGCGCAAACGTTTCCAATTCTCGAAACGTTGATCGCATCGGAAAGTTTCCAAGCCCGCTGGCGCAAGTCGGCGGGTTTTTTATTTGGCAAAAAGTTTCGGCTCGCGAGGACGCTCGCCCCACCGAAGAATTTTTCGTGTAGTTCGCGCAGTTCGCGGTTAAAATTTTTGAAATGAAAACGAAAAAGGTCGCCGTCATCGGCGCGTCGGGATATTCCGGCGAAGTTTTGGTGCAGTTGCTCTTGAACCATCCGCATGCGGAACTGGTCGCCGTGACCTCGCGCCAAAATGCCGGGCAAACGCTGGCGCAAGTGTTTCCGAAATTCGCCAGCCATCCGAAATCAAAAACCATCCGGTTCAGCGAGCCGAACGTCGAAGTTCTGGCGAAGCAAGCCGACGTGGTTTTTCTCGCGCTGCCGCACGGTGTCGCCGCCGAATACGCAGTGCCATTGCTGAATGCAGGCGCAATCGTTATTGATTTGAGCGCGGACTTCCGGCTCAAGGACGCGGATGTTTACAAAGAATTTTACGCGCACGATCATCCCGCGCCGGATTTGCTGAAAAAATCCATTTACGGTTTGCCGGAAATTTATCGGGAACAAATCAAAAAATCGTTGCTCATCGCATCGCCGGGTTGTTACCCGACGAGCATTTTGCTGCCAATCATTCCGCTGCTGAAAGCGGGTTTGATTAAATCAACCGGCATCATCGCCGACTCTTTGAGCGGCATCAGCGGCGCGGGGAGAAAAGCCGAGTTGGATTATCTCTTTTGCGAATGCAACGAAAGCGTCCGGCCTTACGGCGTGCCGAAGCACCGGCATTTGTCGGAAATTGAACAGGAACTTTCGTTCGCGGCAAAAGCGCCAGTGACGATTCAATTCACGCCGCATTTGATTCCGGTCAATCGCGGCATTTTGACGACGCTATATCTCGCGCCGGAAAAACATTTTTCAACGGCGGCGGAAATGAATTCGTTGAACGAAAAAATTTCCGCGTGTTACGCCAAAGCTTACGGCAAAGAGCCTTTCGTTCGGTTGCTCGACGGAAAAAATTTGCCGGACACAAAAAATGTCAACGGCACGAACGTCATCGAAATCGCATGGCGATTGGATTCACGAACCGGGCGGCTCATCGTGATGAGTGCCGAGGACAATCTGGTGAAAGGCGCGAGCGGCCAGGCCGTGCAAAGCATGAACATCGTCTGCAGTTTTCAAGAAACCGCCGGACTGATTTGATTCATGCAAGTCAAACCTCCCATCGAACATTTGAACGAGCCGGTGATGCGGTTCGCGCGGAAGGATTTCGCCACACTCAACCAGAATCTCACCGTCGAGCAGGCGCTGGCTTCCATCCGTCAACGTGGCGTCGGCGAAAAAATCGTTTATTTCTACGTCGTTGATGACGCCGAACAACTCGTCGGGGTCGTGCCGACGCGACGGTTGCTCATGGCCGCGCTGGAACTGCCGCTGTCGGAGTTGATGATACGCAACGTCATCGCCATCCCGCACACGGCGACCGTGATGGATGCTTGCGAAGTTTTCGTGCTCCATAAATTTTTTGCCTTTCCGGTGATTGACGAGAAACGGCGCGTGGTGGGACTTGTGGACGTCGGCCTATTCACGGAAGAAGTTTTTGACATCGCCGAACGCGAACAGATGACGGAAGTTTTTGAAACGCTCGGCTTTCATGTTTCGCAAGTGCGGGACGCCTCGCCGTGGCGCGCGTTCCGCATCCGGTTTCCGTGGTTGATCACGACGATTGTCAGCGGAACATTTTGCGCGTTTCTGGCGGGAGCTTACAAACTGACTTTGGAAAAAAGCCTCGTCATCGCATTTTTCCTCACAATGATTTTGGGTCTTGGCGAAAGCGTCAGCATCCAGTCCATGACGGTGACGATCCAGGCGTTGCGGACGAACAAGCCCACGCGTCGCTGGTATTTGCTGACGTTATGGCGTGAAACATTCACCGCCCTGCTGCTCGGCGGCGCGTGCGGTCTCGTCGTGGGATTGATTGTTTTGATCTGGCAACATACCCAAATGGCTGCGTTCGTCATCGGCGCGAGCGTTACGTTTTGCCTTTTGGCGGCATGCGTCGCCGGATTGAGCGTGCCGACTTTGCTTCACGCGCTGAAGCTCGATCCGAAAATCGCCGCCGGCCCGCTCACGCTCGCGATCGCCGACGTTATCACGCTTTTGTTTTATTTCAATCTCGCAAAATTCCTCCTGTGATGACAAACCGCCTGCAATCCCAAAAATCCGCCGCAGAAAAATTTATCCAGCCGACAAAATGGAATCCGGCGGATTACGCCGCCAATTCCTCCGTACAACAAACCTGGGCGCGCGAATTGATCGCCAAACTCAATTTGCGCGGCGATGAGCATCTCCTTGATGTCGGCTGCGGCGACGGCAAAGTGACGGCGGAAATTGCGCGCGCAGTTCCAGACGGTTCGGCGACAGGCATTGACGATTCGCCGCAAATGATCGAGTTCGCCAAAAAGACTTTTTCGCCGGGCAAATTTCCAAACGTGCGATTTCGCACAATGGACGCGCGCAAAATCAAATTCGAGCGGCAATTCGACCTCGTTTTTTCCAACGCGGCGTTGCACTGGGTGGACGACCATCAGGCGATTCTGCGCGGCGCGGCTTCCGTTTTGAAAACCGGCGGGCGATTAGTTGTTTCCTGCGGCGGCAAAGGCAATGCGCAGGATGTCTTTCTCGCGTTGCGGCCGGAAATGCGGTTGAAACGCTGGTGCGAATTTTTTCGAAAAACGCCAAAACCCTATTTTTTCCATGCGCCGGACGATTATGAAAAATGGTTGCCAAGATTTGGTTTCAGAATTGAAAGCCTGAAACTCGTGCCGAAAGACGCGACTTACGACGGCGCGGAAGGCTTTACCGCGTGGCTGCGCACGACGTGGATTCCTTACGTCCAACGCGTGCCGGAAAATGTGCGTGAAGAATTTATTGCCGCCGTCACGCAACGTTACATCGCCAAACATCCGCCGGACGCAAATGGAAAAGTTCATGTCAAAATGGTGCGGCTGGAAATTGATGCGATAAAAGTTTGAAAATTGATCATGTTCGATTCAAATTCTCGCCGCTAACAGAAATGAAAAATTCATTCAAAGAAATTCCCGGCTCTGTCGTCGCGCCAAAAGGCTTTCTGGCCGGCGGCGTTTTTTGCGACATCAAAAAACTCGGCACGGGCAAAGGCTCGAACAAAGGGCAAAAACGCGACCTCGCGCTCATCGTTTCCAAAACGCCCGCGACCGTCGCCGGAATGTTCACGACAAACCAGATTTGCGCCGCGCCGGTGAAAGTTTGCGTCGAACGCGTGAAAGGGGGAATGGCGCAAGTCGTGGTGGTGAATTCTGGAAATGCAAATGCCTGCACCGGCAATCAAGGCATGGCTGACGCGCGCGAAATGGTTTCGTTCACCGAGCGCGCGTTGAATTTTTCGAAAGGCTCGGCTCTCGTCGGTTCGACCGGGCGCATCGGCGTCACGATGCCGATGGAAAATGTGAAGCGTGGAATTGTTGAAACAACAAAATTGCTCGGCAGCGAAATCGAAAATGCGAATCACGCCGCCGAAGCAATCATGACCAGCGATACGCGGCCAAAACAAATCGCGGTTGAATTTTTGCTCGGCGGAAAAATGGTTCGCATTGGCGGCATCTGCAAAGGCGCGGGCATGATTCAGCCGGGAATGTCGCCGACTGGCGCGCGTCCGGCGACGTTGCCGCACGGCGGATTGCACGCGACGATGCTTTGTTTCATCACGACGGATGCGGCGATTGACGCGAAAGTTTTGCAAATCGCGCTGAACGAAGCCGTCGCGCAAAGTTTTAATCGCATCACCGTGGACGGCGACATGAGCACAAACGACACGGTGCTGGTTTTGGCGAATGGATTGGCGGGAAATGCAGAAGTCAGAAGCCAGAATTCAGAATTCAGAATTTTTCAGAGCGCACTAAACCATGTTTGTTTGGAATTGGCAAAAATGATTGTGCGCGATGGCGAAGGCGTTCATCGCGTCGTGACCGTGCGGGTCAACGACGCGAAAACGGTCCGAGACGCCGATGCTGCTGCGCGCGCCGTGGCAAACAGCGCGCTGGTGAAAACAAGCTGGCACGGCGGCGATCCGAATTGGGGCCGCATCATTGACGCACTCGGTTATTCGTCCGCGAAAATTGTCGAGGGAAAAGTGGACATCGGTTACAGCTCGAGCGGCGGCAAAAAAATTCTTTGGAGTTTGAAGCGCGGCCAGCCAACGAAGGTGACATTCAAGGAATTGTGCGCGGCCGTTGCACCGAAAGAATTTGAATTGCATATCAATTTGAATCTCGGCAAAGCAAGCGCGGTGATGTATGCCTGCGATTTGACCGAGGAATATGTGGATTTCAACAAAGGCGACGTGACCGATTCTGCGTCGTTGGGAGGATAACGATTTCGACAAATTATCAAGGCGCGGATTATTTTTCGTTGCCTTGAGTTCGCTGCGTCGAAAGCTCCGCCACTTGAATGTTCATGCGGAAATAAAGACAGGAATTCCGGGAAATGGCACGAAATTCTTGTGGGGAAATTTAAGAAAATTCAATTTGGACAAATGAAAATTGAAAGTTTAACTTCCAAGCATGAATAGAAACATATCGCGAACAGTTTTTATTATTTTTCTATTGCCGTTTTTCGTCGTTGGAACTGTAACTGTCTTTGGTAGCGACAACTTTCCGTTCGTCGAGAAACACGATTTGGATTCAGGCTCATTTCGCGGCTACTCAACATTGACCATTGAAAAGACAACGATTCAGTCTGGCCAACTGTTTTCCATTGATGTCAAATTTTTCAACAACAGTGGTGGCGATTATTTTTACAATCCATTTTTCGACAGATTGATTCCATTGCCAGCACAACTGGCAATTTACGACAATGATAAAAAATATCTCGGCGATCTTATCGAATTTGAAGGCGGCTCTCAAAGAATGGTTGGAGCAAATGATTGGACTCGCATTTCTTCTTTGTGCTACGTCGGCGCAACATTAAATGCCAACATCTCCAATTCTGCGCCCGGCGATTATTATGTGCAGGTAATTTTTTACAAAAGTTTTATCGCGCCTGCATCCACTTCTGCGCAGGAGTTTTACAAAAAATTCGACCATGCGGAACTCTTTCGCTCCAATTCTGTAAAAATTAGAATCACAAAATAATTTTACTCATCTCGGTTAACTTACAGATTCCCATCCGATTCAACATCCGCAAAAGCTCCGCTTGTTCCTGCCGGTTGTTCTGTTATCTTGCGCGGCTCTGTTGTGGAAATAACCAAAGAAATCCAGCGGCGGCGCACGTTCGCCATCATTTCGCATCCCGACGCGGGCAAAACCACGTTGACGGAGAAGCTGCTGCTTTACGGCGGCGCGGTGCA
>Ga0137403_10001313_pt1 | contig 31293 bp, 27 predicted proteins | sample CZOMad2_1_16fung_FD_122057 | JGI IMG/M metagenome (GOLD analysis project Ga0137403, IMG submission 122057) | Vadose zone soil fungal communities from Angelo Coast Range Reserve, California, USA - CZOMad2_1_16fungal (Hybrid Assembly) | ecosystem: Environmental > Terrestrial > Soil > Vadose zone... | reverse complement strand
CCCGGTGGGCCGGGGACACCCTGGTGCCAGGCCCCGTCCGGCTCGCGGCGCCGTCTTCGTGAATAATGCGGGCTAGTAATACACCGCGCGCCCGGCCCCTCCGGTCGCGACGACCAGCTCACCGCTGACGGCCCAGGCCTTGTCGGACGCGAGGAACACCGCGAGATAGGCGATCTCCGCGGCATCCACCATGCGCCCGATCGCGTTGCCCCGCGGAGAGTCGTGGGCGAAGTCGCGCTTCTCGACTTCATCCGCGGCAATCCCCAGCTCGGCGGCGCGGGCGGCCAGCAGGCGCGGCGTCCGCTCGGTGCGCGTGGTGCCGGGATGGATGCAGTTGACCGTGATGCCGTAGCGGCCCAGCTGCACGGCCAGCGTCTTGGTGAAGTGCACGAGCGAGCCGTTGCGCGCGCCGCCGCTCAGGTTCCCGGCGTTGCGCGCGTTGGTGCCGCTGATGTTGATGATGCGGCCCCACCCCTGCGCCTTCAGGTGGGGAATGACGGCCCGCGCGCAGCGAAGCGCCCCCACGTACTTCACGTTGAAGTCGTGCAGCAGGTCCTCGTCGACCACGGTTTCGATGGGGCCGGTCGCCGTGGCCGACCCTCCCGGAGGGGAGCCGCTGTTCACCAGGATGTGCAGCCCGCCGAGCCGCTCGGCGGCCTGAGCCACCGCGCGATCGACCTGCTCCTTGCTGGTCACGTCGGCCACAAGCGGGAGAACGCGCCGACCCGTCTTGCCCTCCAGCTCGCGCGCCGTCGCTTCCAGCTGGTCCTTCGAGCGCGCCACGATCGCCACGTCGACCCCTTCGCGCGCCAGCTCCAGGGCGATGGCTTTGCCGATGCCGAGGCTCCCGCCGGTGACGAGCGCACGCTTGCCTTGCAGTCCGAAGTCCATCGCGTCACCTCTCTGCTGGTTGGGGTGTGAGCACGTCCAGGACCGCGCCGATCCTCGGGGCCTCGTCGAGGCGCCAGAGCACCCGGAGTGCCGGGTCCACGTGCGCGCCGAGGACGTCCACCGAGAGGTCTCGGAACTTCGATTCGACGTCGGCGTCGGTCATCGGATTTCGGGCGTGGCCCTTCGGGTACTCCGCCCGCTCGGTGAAGCGCTGGCCGGAGTGGGTCGTCACGTCGATCCGCGACGGCAGCTCCTGAGGAAATTGTCGCGTGAGCTCCGGATTCTCGGCGACGCGAATGCGGTTCATGAGCGGCCGCAGGCTCGGATCCAGGTACCGCTCCGGCTCGAAGCTGGCGGGGGTGAGGCGGCCGTCCCGGAGCGCGACGGCGAGCATATAGGGGAGGCTATGGTCGGCCGTCTCCCGAGTCCGCGGGTCCCATTTGGCCGGCTCGCTCCCGATCTCGCTGTAGGCCATCGCGTAGATTTGCACCTCGACGGCCTCGATCTCCTCGGCTCGCACCTTGCCTCTCAGGGCGAGCGCCATCGCGAGCGGCGCCTGGGCGTGATACTCGGCCGCGAAGAACTTGAAGTTCGTGCGCTCGATCGCGAAGGGCCGGTCATGGCTGCCGAGGGCGCCGACCTGGAAGGGCCCCGTCACTTGCTCCGCGAGACCGTGACGGCCTTCGAAGGCGGCCGTGGGGCCGGTCATCCCCGCCCGGGCCAGCTGCGCGGCGAACAGCCCGGCCTTCGCGGCCACCGCCGTCGCGCAGCCCTTCCACATCGCAAGCTCGCCGGCCCGCGTCTGACGCGTGGCCACGTTCGCCGTGGCCGCGATGGCGATCGCGTCGGCCATCTGCGCGGCGGAGAGGCCGAGCAGGAGCCCGGCGCCGGCTGCCGCGGCCGGCGCGACGAAGACGCCCTGGTCCCAGCCGCGGTCACGCAGCGGCACCTGATCGGCCATGGCGCCGAACATCTCGTAGCCGGCGACCGTCGCCAGCAGGAGGTCCTTCCCCGAGGCGCCCTGCAGCTCGGCCGCGGCCAGGATCGCGCCCAGCATGTCGCTGGGATGGCCGGAGCCACGCGCGATGTACGTGTCGTTGGCGTCGAGAAACCGGATCATCACGGAGTTGGCGAAAGCCGCGGCCTCGGGCGTCGTCGGCCGGCCCTCGCCCAAAAGCCGCGCCGAGGGGACGCCGCTCCAGGCCGGCGCCACCTTGCGCGCGATGGCGGCGGGCTCGCTCCGATAGCCGCCCATGGCGCAGCCGAGCGAGTCGATCAGGTGCCGCTTCGCCTCCTGGACCGCGCGCGGGCCCAGGTCCTCGTAGCGGAGCGAGGTGACGTAGCGGGCGAGCGTCTCGGTCGTCCTGTCCATCGGGTCACGGGACCAGGATCAATTTGCCCATCGACTGCCGCGATTCGAGATAGCGATGGGCCTCAGCCGCCTGGGCCAGCGGGAACCTCTTGTCGACGTGCAGCTTGAGCCGGCCCTCGCGCAGGAGGACGAAGCACCGCTCGGCGCTCTCGCGCGTCTTGTCGGGGAACCCTCGCGTCAGCGTCGGCAGCGAGAAGGCGCTCACCTTCTGTGACTTCGGAGAGAGCACCGAGACGTTGAGCGGATCCGGCGCTCCGCCCGCGCGCCCGTAGAGAACGAGGTGCCCGAAGGGGGCCAGACAGCGCAGCCCCTCCTCGAACGTCGGCTTGCCGACCGCGTCGAGGATGAGGTCGACGCCGCGGTCGCTGGTCAGCCGCAGCACCTCGTCCGCGAACTTCTCCGTCCCGTAGTTGATGATCGCCTCGGCGCCGGCCTCCTTCGCGAGGCCTGCCTTGGCGTCGCTCGAGACGGTTCCGAACACGCGGGCGCCGGCCGCCCTGGCGAGCTGGACGGCGGCGAGCCCGACGCCGCCCGCGGCCGAGTGAACGAGGACGCTGCGGCCGGGGCCCGTCGAGTCGACCGTGTGGAGCAGGTGATACGCGGTCAGCACCTGGATCAGGAAGGCCGCGCCGTCGACGAAGCTCACGGAGTCGGGCAGCGGAATGACCATGAAGGCGGGCGACACACAGTACTCCGCGTACGCCCGGCTGGTGAAGGCGGCCACGCGCATCCCCGGCCGAAGATTCGTCACGCCCTCGCCCACCGCCTCGATCACGCCCGCCGCCTCCATTCCCGGTGAGTCGGGCAGCTTGGGCTTCACCGTGTACGTGCCCTGGCGAAAGCGCGTGTCCGCGAAGTTCACGCCGATCGCGTGATTCTTGATCAGCACCGAGCCGGGGCGCGCGGTCGGCGTGGGAATGTCGGCCATGGCCAGCACCTCGGGACCACCGGTTGCCGCGAAGACGATGGCTTTCATCCGCTCCTCCTTGGCCGCCGGGAACCTCCTGTCGAGGGTCGGCGGTCAGCGCCTGCGACGGTAGGGCCGGTCGGTCGGCAGGTCAAGGCCGATTCCAAGCCGAGGCCGGCAGCTCGCGAATTTGACGAGGGCGCCGTTTTCTTGTGGTATCTCTTCAAGTTGCGTGGAAATTTGAGGACGCCAAGCAATCCCCCGAGCATCGGACGCACCTCTGACTGCGGCGACCTTTCGACTTCGCCGGTCTCGTCCTGAGCGACGACCTCGAGATGGCCAGCGTCGCCCGCACCTGGGGCGTGGAAATTGTTCCGCATATGGGAGAATGTCGGATATCTCGGCCACTTCGCTGGACACTGGCGTCAGATTCCCGTGCACCAGGTCGGCGCGCGTGGCATATGCTCAGGAACCGATGAGCAACCCAATCAGGCGTCAATCATGGATGAACCGCGCCGTCGACGGGCCCCCGACGGCGCTCACTGGCGAGGCGGTCGCCGTGCTCGGCTACGGCAACCTGGGCCGGACCGCCGCTCTCAACCTTCGAGACTCCAAGGTCAAAGTCCGAGTCGGCAATCGCGATGACGAATACGCCGATCAGGCGCGGGCCGACGGGTTCGAGGTGGTCCCGCTGCCGGTTGCGGCCGCCGCCGACGTCGTCTGCGTCCTCCTCCCCGATGAGGTGATCGAGGAGGTCTTCGCGCGCGACGTTGTTCCTGCCTTGCGGCCCGGCAGCGCGGTGGTTTTCGGCTCTGGGTATAGCCTGGCCTTCGGCCTTGCCCGCCCGCCCGCGGGCGTCGACGTGCTCCTGGTGGCGCCCCGCATGTCCGGGCTCGCGGCTCGCGCTCGATACCTGGAGGGCAAGGGCTTCTGGGCCTGTGTCGGGGTCGAAGCGGATCACAGCGGCAGGGCCCGGCAGCGGATGCTGGGGCTCGCCGAGGCCCTCGGCACCCTGCCTACGGGGGCCTTCGAGATGAGCGCGCGCGCGGAGGCGACGCTCGACCTCTTCGTGGAGCAGACCCTCGGGCCTCTCCTCGGCACGGCCCTCATGGTCGCTTTCGAGGTCGGCCGAGAGGCGGGCATCCCACCGGAAGCGCTGGTCATGGAGATGTACATGTCAGGGGAGATGGAGACGGTTTTCGAGGCGTTTCGCGAGACCGGCCTCTTCCGGGCCTCCGAGCAACACGGCCCGACAGCCGTCTTCGGCGGCATCACGCGCACCTTCGAGATCGACCGGGAGGAGATGGCGACCCGCTTCCGCCGGGTGCTCGAGGACATCCGTAGCGGCGGTTTTGCTCGCCGGCTCCAGGACGAGGCGCGGGCCGGCTATCCGATGCTCGGCATTGCCAGGGCCATGATGCACGGCGCCTCCCCGATCACCGAGGCCGAGGAGCGACTTCGAGCGAGAGCCGAAAGGCCGACGACATAGCGCGCGTGCTCGGGTCCTGGGGACTCTTCGTCCACCGACACCGTTGGATCGTCCTGGGCCTGTCACTACTCTCCTCGGGCGCCTCCTTGTGGCTCGTCGGCCAGGGCGGGCGCTTCGACAGCACGCTGGTCCCTACCGAGACCGAGTCCGGCCGCGCGCTGGCGCTCATGCAGCGCGACCTGCAGCAGCGCCCGCTGGGCTTCCATCTCCTCTTCGGCCACCCGACGCTGCCGGCCATGGACCCGGCCGTTCGCGGCGAGATCGATCGCGCCCTGGCAGCGCTCAAAGGGCATCCGCGGGTTCTGGCCGTCCGTACCGCCTGGGACGTCGTCCCGCCCGACCGCAACCGCCTGTCGCGCGACGGCCGGCTCACGCGCGTGACGGTCGAGCTCCGCGGCCACGCGACCGCGGTGGAGTCCATGGTGTTCGCAGCTGCTGGGGCCGAGGACTATGCCGCGCTGCGGCCCCTGGTGCGATCGGACACGCTCACCGTGACCGCGACCGGCGCCCTCGCCCTCCATCACGACTTCACCGAGAGCACCCGACAAGGTGTGCGACGAGCCGAGCTCGTGATCCTGCCGGTGGTGCCCGTTCTGCTGCTCCTGGTCTTCGGCTCCGCGGTGGCGGCGGCGCTGCCCTTCGGCGTGGGGCTCCTGGCCGTGGCGGGCGGATTGGCGGGCACTCTGCTCCTCACGCGGGTCATGTCCGTCTCCGTCTACGCCACGAACGTGGTCACCATGATCGGCCTGGCGGTGGCCATCGACTACTCGCTCTTCATCGTGAGCCGCTACCGCGAGGAGATCCGCCGCCGTCCGGCGGGCGAGGCCCTGGCTTGCACCCTGGCGACCGCGGGCCAGTCCATCCTCTTTTCGGGGCTCACGGTTGCCATCGGGCTCCTCGGCCTCTACGCGCTCGGCCTCGGGAACCTTGGGTCCATCGGACTCTGCGGTACCATCGTCGTCTCCTTCGCCGTGCTCTACGGCCTCACGTTCTTGCCCGCGCTCCTCGCGGTGCTGGGCCCGCGAGTGAACGCCGGCCGCGTCCTTCGTCGGAGCTTCGACCGCGCAACCGCCCGAACAGGATTCTGGGTGCGGCTCAGCACGGTGGTCATGACCCATCCCTGGAAGGTGCTGGTGCCGGTGACCGCCGGGCTCCTCCTCCTGGGCGTCCCCTTCGCCCGCATCCGTCTCGGCGCAACCGACGTCGGGGTGCTGTCGCCCGACGCCGAGTCGCGGCGCGGCGCGGAGCTGGTCCGGCGGGAGTTCGCCGGCCAGGAGGCCGCGGGCATCCTCGTCGTCCTCGACTACGGTCAGGGCTCGCCGCTCACCGGGTCGCGGATCGCGCAGCTGTACGGCCTGAGCCGCTGGCTCGGTCGGCAGCCGGGCGTGAGCCGCGTCGACAGCTTCGTGGACCTGGACCCGTCGCTTGCGCTGGAGCAATACCAGATGCTGGCCGCCATGCCATCGGAGGCGCGACCGCCGGCGATCCAGGACGCCGTCGCCCAGACGATGGGCAACCAGATGGCGCTGCTGGTCGTTCACACTTCATACGCCGCCGGGAGCGACCCGGCGCGCGATCTCGTGCGGCGCATCCGCGAGAGGCATCCGCGTGGGGAAGGGCGGCTGCTCGTGACCGGCCACACCGCCTTCGACGTCGACTTCTCCCAGCTGGTGCGTGACAACGCGCCCCGCGCGGTCGCGCTCATCGTGGTCGCCACCTATGTCGTGCTGTTCCTGCTCTTGGGATCGATCCTGCTGCCCGCCAAGGCCGTGCTCATGAACTTTCTGTCGATCAGCGCGTCGTACGGAGCCCTCGTGTGGATCTTCCAGGACGGCCACCTGTCCCGCTGGCTCAATTTCACGCCGGGCCCGATCGAGACGGGGACCCCACTCATCATGTTCTGCGTCGTCTTCGGCCTGTCCATGGACTACGGCGTCCTGCTCCTCTCCCGAGTCCTCGAGGAGTACCAGCGCACCGGCGACAACGTGCGCGCCGTCGGCCTGGGGCTCGAGCGCATCGGGCGCGTCATCACGGCCGCCGCCGCCATCATGGCGGCCGTCTTCTTCGCCTTCGCCCTGGCTGACCTCGTGGTGATCAAGGCCATCGGGATAGGCATGGGGATCGCCGTCGTGCTGGACGCCACCATCGTTCGGGCACTCGTGGTGCCGGCGACGATGCGGCTCTTGGGCCGCTGGAACTGGTGGGCGCCCGCGCCGTTGGTCCGCTGGCACGCGCGCGTCGCCGGGCGGCTCGTCAGACCTTGAGCCGCCCGTTACCGGGCCGTGAACCGCCTCCGCGAGGAGAGAGGTGCTGGTGAAGAGCGGGCCCGGTCACGTTCTTGCCGTCGGCTTCGACGGGACGCGGATTCCCGACGACCTCGCGGCCCTGGCGGAGCGGTCCGGGCTCGGCGGGATCGTTCTGTTCGCGCGCAACTGTCCGAGCCTCGAGGCGGTGCTTTCGCTCACGGCGGCGGCCCGCCGGCTCGACCCCGACATTCTCGTCATGGTGGATCACGAGGGCGGGCGGGTTCATCGCCTGCCGCCCCCGTTCACTCGCTTCCCGCCTGCGGCGACGGTGGGCCGTTCCGGCGAGCTCCGCCTGGCGGCGGCGGTCGCGAGAGCGATGGCCCGCGAGCTCCGCGCCGCCGGGTTCGATTCCGGGCTGGCGCCGGTGCTCGACTGCCTGCTCGATCCGGCGAACACCGTGATCGGTGACCGCGCATTTGGGACCGCCCCGGACGTCGTCGCGGCGTGCGGCGTCGCGTTCGTCGAGGCGATGCTTCCCGCGGGGCTCGTGGCCGTCGCCAAGCACTTCCCGGGGCACGGACGCACCGCCGTCGACTCGCATCACGCCTTGCCGGACGCCGACATGACCGTGAACGACCTGGAGCGCGGCGACCTCGTTCCGTTCCGCGCGGTCCTCGGCGCCGGCTGCCCCGCCGTGCTGGTCGCCCACGTGCGCTATCGCGCGCTCGACCCGGAGCTCCCGGCGTCGCTGTCAGCCGAGGTCATCGGCGGTCTGCTGCGGCGACGTCTCGGCTTCGACGGTCTCGTCCTGAGCGATGACCTCGAGATGGCCGCCGTCGCCGGCGCCTGGGGCGTCGCCGGCGCGGCTCGACGGTTCCTGGGCGCCGGCGGCGATCTCGCGCTCATCTGCCGGAGCGCGGAGGCTCGAAACGAGGCCGTGACGACGATCGGCCGGGACATCGAACGAGGTATCCTCGACGTCGCTCCGGCCGTGCGGCGCCGGCAGGCGGTCCGCCGGCTCGTCGACGCCGCCGGCCCCCGCCCCGATCTCTCGGTGATCGGCTGTGCCGAGCATCGCGCCCTGGCCGAGGAAGTGGCCCGGCGTTCGGCGGCCCAAGGCTGACCCATGCGACTCGATGGATGCGATGAGTGACTCGACGCTGGAGCGGCGAGCCTTCCTGACGCTGGCGCTGGCGGGCGCCGGGGCCTTCGCGTTCGCCCGCCCGGACCCGGCCCCCGCGGGCGATCGCGACACCGGGGTCTTCGCCGGCCGCGAGATCTTCGACCGGTTGCTGGCGCAGGCGCGCGAGCGCTCGTGGAGCGAGCTGCCCATCGGCGAGCGGATCGGCGCCGTCGGGATGGCGCTCCGTCAGACCCCGTACGTCGCGGCGACGCTGGAGCTCCACGACGATCGCGAGGTCTGCTCGGTCGACTTCCGGGGGCTGGACTGCGTCACGTTCTTCGAGATCGCGCTCGCCTTCGCGAGAATGCTGAAGCGCGGCGGGCGCACACCGGAGGCGCTGCTGGCGGAGATCACCTTCATCCGCTACCGGCGCGGCCAGCTGACCGACTATGCGTCACGGCTGCACTACCTGAGCGACTGGTTCGTGGACAATCAAGACAAGCGCGTCGTTCGTCTGATCACGCCCGAGCTCCCCGGCGCCGAGCGCTTCACCCGGCGCGTCGACTTCATGAGCACGCATCCCGGAGCCTACCGGCAGCTCAAGGCGAGCCCCGCGCAGGTCCAGAAGATCGCGTTGGTCGAGGCCGAGATCAACGCGCGCGCGACGCGGTATCTGCCGAGCGAAAAAGTCGCGGCGGCCCAGCGGCGCCTGATGACGGGGGATATCGTCGGCGTCACCACGACGATCGACGGGCTCGACTGCGCGCACTCGGGCCTGTGCTACCGGGACGACGCCGGCGTGCCCAGGCTGCTGCACGCGTCGACCACACGGAACGCGGTCATCCTCGACGAGGCTGTCGCCACGTACGTGGCGAGCGTGCGGACGCACAGCGGCATCATGGTGGCCCGCCCGCTGGAGGCGATCCGGGCGATTCCTTGACCGTGCCCGGAGGGGGCGGTAATGTCGGCTCACCGTTCCGCGTGAGAGGGATGAGAGCATGAGCGACCCCATCGACGCCTTCGCGACCGCAACCGAGATGCTCGCCGCGCTGCGCGCGCGCCGTGTGTCCGCCGTCGAGCTGCTGGATCTGCACCAGCGGCGGATCGAGCGTCACAATCCCGAGCTGAACGCCATCGTCGAGCCCGACTTCGAGCGCGCGCGCCACGACGCCGAGGCCGCCGACGCGCGGCGGGCTCGCGGCGAGGACGCGCCGCTTCGCGGCCTGCCGATGACGCTGAAGGAGTCGGTCAACGTCCGCGGCCTGCGCACGACCGCCGGCATGTCCGCGCGGTACGAGGGGGACTGAGAGACCCATGAAGATCAGCGCGTTCCATCTCATGCCCCACCGGGAGCTGCCCGCGGACTTCGAGCAGCGCTACGAATCGGTCTGGGTGACGCCTCCCTGGTGGGAGCTGGCGGACGCGCGCCGGGTCGGCCAGTACTACAACTGGACGCTCGACGAGCTCCTGTACGCGGCGAAGTGCGGATTCGACGGCGTCTGCACCAACGAGCATCACCAGAACGCCTACGGCTTCATGCCGAGCCCGAACCTGATGGGCAGCGTTCTGGCGCGGGCGACGAACGGCACGAACGTCGCCATCGTGCAGATGGGCGCGACCCTGCCGACGTCCAACCCGCCGCTGCGCGTGGCCGAAGAGTACGCGATGCTCGACTGCATCAGCGGGGGCCGGCTCGTGGCCGGCCTGCCGCTCGGCAGCCCGATGGACGTCAACCTCTGCTACGGCATCACGCCGATGGAGCATCGCGAGCGGTACCGCGAGGCGGTCGCGCTGACGTTGAAGGCCTGGCAGGCGCGCGAGATCTTCTCGTGGAACGGACGGTACTTCCAGCTGGCGACCGTGAACCTGTGGCCGAGGCCGATCCAGGAGCCCCATCCCCCGGTGTGGATCCCGGGCTCGGGCAGCATCAGCACGTTCGACTTCGCCGTGGAGCACGACGTCTGCTACTGCTTCTTGAGCTACTCCGGCGCCCGGTCGGCGAAGACGATGATGGACGGCTACTGGCGGGTGGTGGCCGAGAAGGGACGCGACCTCAACCCGTATCGCGCGGGGTTCCTGCAGCTGGTCGTCGTGGCCGAGAACGACGCGCGCGCCGAGGAGAAGTACGCGCGGCACGTCGAGTACTTCTACCACAAGTGTCTGCACGTGCCGGCCATGTGGTTCTCGCCGCCCGGCAACCAGGACTACCGGAGCCTCGTCGCGACGATGAGCAATCCCGTGCGCCGGGCCGAGAATCCCAAGAACCTCCGGTACCGAGACTTCGTGGAGAAGGGCTACGTCATCGCCGGGAGCCCCGCCACGGTGCGCGATCGTCTGAAGGAGGAAGTGATCAAGAGCCTGCACGTCGGGAATTTGATGGTGCTGCTCCAGATCGGGTCGATGCCGCACGAGCTGACCCTCGAGAACATCGAGCTCTTCGGGCGCGAGGTGCTGCCGGCCCTCCGCGATACCTGGGACGACGCGCACTGGGTGAACCACTGGTGGCCCGAGCGGCTGCGGCAGCGCGCGATGCCGGTGGCGGCCGGCCTCGCGGCGGGCGGGGCGTGAGCGCGCGGGTCGAGACGCCCAGCGTCACCGGGGTGCAGGAGCGCACCGTCGCGGTCTGGCAAGACCGGGTCCGTATCCGTGTTCTCTCGAAGGGGCGCGGACCGGCGCTGGTCTTCTTCCACGGTCCGTGGGGCCTCACGTGGGATTCCTTTCTCGACGAGCTGGCCCAGAGCTTCACGGTTCTGGCGCCCGAGCACCCGGGGACGACGCCGGACGCCCACGACGACATCTATCACCTCGACGGGCTCTGGGATCTCGTGCTCTGCTACGACGAGCTGATGGAGACGCTCGGAATCAGGGGCGCCGCCTTCGTGGGCCACTCCTTCGGCGGGATGGTGGCCTGCGAAGTGGCGGCGGCGTATCCCGACCGTGCCCGGCGCCTGGCGATGATCGCCCCGCTCGGCTTCTGGCGCGATCCCGATCGCATCGTCAACTGGATGATGCTCGAGCCCGGGGCGCTGCGCGCCCACGTCTTCCGCGACCCGGAGGGCGACGCGGCGCGCCGCATGTTTCCCCGATCCGAAGAGCAGGACGCGGCGGCGATCGCGGCCCGCGTGCGGATGGTGTGGGCCATGGGGACGACCGGGAAGTTCATCTGGCCCATTCCCGACAAGGGATTGAAGAAGCGCATTCACCGCGTCAAAGCGCCGACGCTGCTCGTCTGGGGTCGGGAGGACCGTCTGGTGCCGCCCGTCTATGCCGAGGAGTTCACGCGGCGCCTTCCGGGCGCGCGCCTCCAGACGGTGGACGGCGCCGGCCACGCGCCCCATCTCGAGCACCCCACGACGGTGGGCCGCATGGTGCGAGACTTCCTCAGCCAGTAACGCGTTACGCCGGCTTGCGCTTGGCCAGCATCAGGCACAGCGCCAATCCCAGCTCGGGCGACACGAATTGAGGCAGGAAGGCGACGCAGCGCGGCCGGGACCGTTCGGTCTGCGGCGGGCTCAGGAGGGCTGGGTTTGCCGCGCCCGCGCGCGGTATCGTTCCGGGACGGCATCCAGTCGATCGGTCCAATACACCACGCCCTGATCGTCGGTCCAGCGAAAGAGCTGGCTGGCACGCAGTGGGGACGGGCTCCCCGAAGTAGGTTCTCCCGCAGGTGGCGCGGTCGGGGACGGTGGCGCGGCGGGCGGCGGAGCCGTCGGGGGATTCGGGATCCATACCCAGGTGTAGGCGGTCGTCACCCCATCGCCGCGGAGTTCGTATCGTCCGGTCGCGAACTGCACGACGCTCGGCGGTGCGGGGGCGACCGAGACCGTCCCGTTGGAGGGCGGCGCGTAGCTCGGCGCCGGCGGAGCATAGGAGACCGGCGGAGCGTAGTACACCGGCGGAGGATAGTACGTCGGCGGGTCGTAGTAGACCGGCGGCGCCGCGTAGACGACGGTGGGCGCGCCGGCGACCACCGCGAACGGGACAAACGGTCGGACGAAGGGGCGGACGAACGGGCGTTGGACGAAAGGATGGCGCGGGAACGGCACCGCGACCGAGCGACTGGTGCCCAAGGTGGCGCCCCCGACCATCGGGCCAGTATTGCGAAATCCGTGAGCCCGCTGGGCGAGGGCAGCGCCCGGCGCGAGCAGCACACCCATCGCCAGGGCCAGCGAGACTGCAGTGACCACCGGCCCCGTCTTCACGGTCAATCTCTCTCCCACATATAGAAGACGCGTCGAGTGTGCGCCCGTGTACAGGGGCCGTCAAGTCGCGATCGGCTCCCCGTGAAATGCGAGGCCCCCGCCGGCCGTCCAAATAGATGAATCCTGAAGTGGAAAGGGGCTCACATGCGCCACCACGCGGGGAAAATGACAATCTCGGCTGTCCTGGCTCTGGTGCTTACCTTCGGGATCGGTAGCGCGGGAGCCGCCACGGGGTCGAGCGCGACCGAAGAGGGAGGGATCGGTCGCACCCCTCCCCGGTTGAGCTATTCCGACGGCGAGGTGTCCTTCTGGCGGCCTGGCGCTCAGGACTGGGCGCCCGCGCAGGTCAACACGCCGCTGGCGCCAGGGGATGAGCTCTATACCGGCAATCGGGGCAGCCTCGAGCTGCAGGTCGCGGCACGGGCGTTCGTCCGGGCGTGGGGCGACACGCAGCTCGGGCTGGTGAATCACGAGCCGGATTTCCTGCAGATCAAGGTCACCAGCGGCCACGTGTCGCTGGACCTTCGCAGCATCGATGCCGGCCGCACGGTGGAGCTCGACACGCCCCACGCGGCCTTTACCATCGAGCGTCCCGGGTACTACCGCGTCGACGTGACGCAGAATGCGAGCTCGTTCACCGCGCGACGCGCCGGGCAGGCGACCATGACGCCCGCCGGCGGGCAGGCGGTGGCCATAGCCGCGAGCGAAGAGGTGGTCCTCGAAGGTGCGCCGACGCCGACGGTGCGGAGCTACGTCGCACCGGAGCTCGATGCGTGGGATCGCTGGAACTATGCACGCACCGACGACCTCCTCGATGCGATCAGCTCCCGCTACGTCTCGGCGGGCGTGTACGGCGTGGACGACCTCGATCACTATGGCGACTGGCGGGTCGTTCCCAGTTACGGGGCGGTGTGGGTCCCCCAGGCGGTTCCAACCGGGTGGGCGCCGTACAGCACCGGCCGGTGGGTCCTCGATCCGTACTACGGCTGGACCTGGGTCGACACCGCACCGTGGGGCTGGGCCCCGTATCACCATGGCCGGTGGGTCTTCGTGGACGGCTTCTGGGCGTGGGCGCCGGGACCCGTGATCGTGAGGCCCGTCTATGCTCCGGCGCTGGTCGCGTTCTTCGGAGGGGCAAGTGTCCGCGTGGCCATCGGCGGGCCGGGTGTCAGCTGGGTCGCGCTCGGCTGGGGCGAGCCGCTGGTGCCGTGGTGGGGGAGAGCCCACTTCGTCGGCCGGCCGTCCTGGGTCGGCTGGGGCGGGCCGCGCGTCGTCAACAACGTCGTCGTCAACCGCACGACCGTCGTGAACGTCACCAACATCACGGTCTACAAGAACACCAGCGTCCAGAACGCCGTGGTGGCGGTTCGTGAGGAGAATTTCGGCCGGCGCTCGGTCGAGCAGACGCGGATCGCGCGGATCGACGCGCGCCGGCTGGCGCCGGCGCGGGAGCCGTTGCGCGTGAAGCCCGACGCGTCGAGCTACGCGGCAGCCAGTGGGCACGCCGCTCGCCCGGCCGAAGCCGTGGTTACGCGCGCCGTGGTCGCCACACGACCGCCGGCGCGTCGAGAGGTCACGCGACGCACGGAGGGGCCACGGACAGACGCTCAGCGTGCCGAGGCTCCGCGCGCCGACGTCTCGCGCCCGACGTCGAGTGTCGGCGCACCGGGGCCGCGGATCGTGCCGGCGCCAAAGCCGGCGGCGATGGGGCCAGTGCCCGCCCGGCCGGCGTTCGGAGCCAGCCCGGTGGAGCGTCAGCGTCCACCACTCCCGCGGCAGTTCGAAGCGCCGAAGCCTCACGAAGCGCCGGCCGCTCCGCACAACAACAACGCGCAGCGTCCCGGCCCCGCGACCGCGGGACCGCGCGAGGCAGCCGGCAGCCCGCGACAGCAGATGCCGCCGTCGGCGCGTCCCGATCGGGTCGAGCCCGCACGGGGCCCGCAGCCGCGGCTTCCCGGCGAGCCGGCAAATCGGATATCTCCCGAGCGTGCCGAGCCGCGACGCCAGCAACCTGAAGGTCAGCAGGAACGACGCGGCGGGGGTGGGAAATGACCCGCCCGACGAGCGCGTCTAGGGATTCCTCAGCGCCAGAGCTGCCGCGTCGCCAGCGCCGCCCCCTGCGCGAGCGCCTCCAGCTTCGCCCAGGCGATCTGCGGGTGCACGCGACCGCCGAGGCCGCAGTCGGTGGAGGCGATGACGCGCTCCCTCCCCACGAGGTTGGCGAAGCGAGTGATGCGCTCGGCGACGAGCTCGGGGTGCTCGACCACGTTGGTGGCGTGGCTCACGATTCCCGGCAAGATCAGCTTGCCGTCGGGCAGCTTCACGTCCTGCCACACCTTCCACTCGTGCTCGTGGCGCACGTTGGCCGCTTCGAACGAGTAGGCGCTGCACTTCACGGCCAGCATGACGTCGACGATGTCGCGCATCGGGATGTCGGTCGTGTGCGGGCCGTGCCAGCTGCCCCAGCAGAGATGGAACCGGATCCGGTCCTCCGGCAGCCCCTTGATCGCGTGGTTGAGCGCCTCCACGCGGACCATCGAAAACTTCTTGTAGTCGGCCACCGAGGGCTCGGGGTTGACCATGTCCCAGTTCTCGGCGATCGCCGGATCATCGAGCTGCAGGACGAGCCCGGCGTCGACGATGGCCTTGTACTCCTCGCGCAGGGCGTCGGCGCAGGCGAACAGGAACTCCTCCTCGGTCGTGTAGTGTCGGTTGGCGATCCGCGACGCGCTGCCCGGGGCGATCGAGGTCATGAACCCCTCCTCGACGCCGGCGGCCTGCAGCGCCGCCTTGAAGTTGGCGATGTCGGACTTGATCGCCGCATGACCCGTGTAGGTCAGCTTGCCGACGCACACCGGCCACAGGGGGGCGCGGGGCCCGGTCGTGATGCCCGAGTCGGGGTCGGCGTAGGCGGCGGCGAACTTCGTGCGATCGCGACGATCGGCGAAGCTCGTGAGCACGACCTCGCCGGGCCGCGACTGCTGCGGCGGCATGTCGTAGAGACCGGTGGTGCCGAGCTCGAGCCCGCCCAGGCGCTGGAACGAGTAGCTCCACCACGCCCGGTAGTTCACGCGGTGCCCCATCGACTTTCCGAACTCGCCGTCGCCTGGAACGGCGACGCCGACGTCCTTCTGACGGCGCACGACCTCGGCGACGCTCGATCGGAGCTGGTCCTGGAAGCGACGCTCGTCGGTCGCGCCGCCCGACTCTCGCGCGCGGTTCGCGTCGATCAGGTCGTCGGGGCGCGGCAAGCTACCGGCGTGACTCGTGAGGATGTGTTCGCGGCTCTGCCTCATGTGATCGGGAGTGTACTCGATCCGAAGAAGCTCCCCACGATGTAGAAGTTACTCGGTGGCAAGGTAACTTCTGCCGGCCTCGTCGGCCCGACGCCCGTTCGATGTCCTCAACGCTGCCCCGGCATCTGCGTTGCTAGGGGCTAGGAGGGTCTCGTGGCTGACCAGTCTGCGCGTCTGTGCATCGTCTCTCGCGATCGGCTACGCAGTGGTGATTTCATCGGTAGCCCCCGACGGTTCCGCCGGCGCACCAAGAGTCCACCGGACACGCAAATTGGTGTTGCGTTCGCCTTGGAGTGGAGCCAGAGTAGCGATCTCTGACGCAGGGTCGGGCCTGCTCTAACGGACCCAGCCAGAACGAGAGCGCGCACTCTTTTATGCTCGCCGATCGCAAATATCCACTCAATCTGGTCGTGCTCTTCGGTTGCTACGTCCTCGCCGGCAAGGTCGGGCTCTCCCTCGCGTTCGTCAACGCGAGCGCGTCGCCGGTCTGGCCGCCGACGGGTATCGCCCTCGCGGCGTTCCTGACGCTCGGCTATCGCGTCTGGCCGGCGATCTTCGTGGGTGCGTTCGTCGTGAACGTCAGCACGGCTGGCTCGGCGGCGACCTCGCTCGCGATCGCCGCGGGCAACACGCTCGAGGGGTTGCTCGGCGCGTACCTCGTCGATCGATACGCCAACGGGACGCGGGCGTTCGACCACGCCCAGGATGTCTTCAAGTTCGCCGCGCTCGCGGCGCTCTTGAGCAGCATCGTCAGCGCGACCATCGGCGTCGGCAGCCTCTCGCTCGGCGGGTACGCGGAGTGGGCCGATTTCGACAGCATCTGGCTCACCTGGTGGCTCGGCGACGCGACCGGAGCGCTGATCGTCGCGCCGCTCCTGATCCTGCTGGTCCGCGACTGGCGGTCCGGCCCGTCGCGCGGCCGTTTGCTCGAGGCGGCTGCCCTCTGGCTCGTCACGACTCTCGTCGGGCTGGCGGTGTTCGGCGAAGGCCTCGCCCACCTCGGGCTCATGACGCTCCCGCTCACGTTCCTCTGCACGCCGCCGCTCGTCTGGGCCGCCGTCCGCTTCAAGCAGCGCGAGGCGGCGATGCTGGTCGCGGTCCTGTCCGGTATCGCGATCTGGGAGACGCTCCGCGGCTTCGGGCCCTTCGCGAGCGTGCCGGCGAACGAGTCGCTTCTGCTGCTGCAGGTCTTCATGGGCACCGTGTCCGTCATGGTCATCTCCGCGGGGGCGCTCGTCGAAGAGCGCCGGCGCGTCGAGCAGGAGCGCGAGCATCTGCTGGTGCGCGCGGAGGCCGCACGCGCCGAGGCAGAGGCCGCCAACCGGGCGAAGGACGAATTCCTGGCGATGCTGGGCCACGAGCTGCGGAACCCGCTCGCGGCCATCATCAGCGCGGTCAGCGTTCTCGACCGTATCGGGGGTCAGGACGACGTCGCCGGGCTCGCGAGGGAGGCAATTCGCCACCAGATCACCCACCTCGGCCGGCTGGTCGACGATCTCCTCGATATCGCCCACGTCACCAGCGGAGACATCATCCTGGCCTGTGAGCCATTGAACCTGGCGACCAGTGTTCAGCGGTCGGTGAGCAACCTGGCGAGCATGGGTCGGCTCGAGCGTCACGTCGTCGACGTTCGGGCCGAGCCGGTCTGGGCGAGCGCCGACCCGACGCGGCTCAACCAGATCGTCGCGAATCTCCTGACGAACGCGATCAAGTACACCTCGCCGGGCGGCACGATCCGCGTTCGCGTCGGCCGCGAGGAGGACCTCGCGGTCATCGGCGTTTCCGACACCGGCATCGGCATTCCGCTCAATCTGATCCCGCACATGTTCGACCTGCCCGCGCAGGGCGCGCGCCGGCTCGATCACGCGCAGGGCGGGCTCGGCGTCGGTCTCACACTCGTGCGCCGACTCGTGGAGCTCCACGGCGGACGGGTCGAGGCGTTCAGCGATGGGCCGGGGCGCGGAAGCGAGTTCATCGTTCGGCTGCCTCGTATCTCGCCGGCGAAGGAGACGGACTCGCAGTCCGTGCTCCGGGTGATCGGGAAAGTCGCCTCGGTCAGGGGCTGAGTCGAAGGCCATGTCCACCGGGGACTCGCTCGTCCCGGAATGTAAGTTATGCACGTCTGTGGATAACGTTGTTGATAACAACCTGGGTGCGACCCATAACATATTGATAAGATTTCCGATAATGCCTTGAGAGAAATGCACAGGCTCGCCGTCTCCGGCGCCACGCTGATCGACGGGACGGGCGGTCCCACTCTCGCCGCCGCCACGGTCGTCGTCGAGGCGGACAGGGTGGCTGCCGTCGGTCCCACGGCGACCACCTCGGTCCCGGCCGAAGCCACCATCATCGACGGCCGGGGAATGTTCCTCACGCCCGGGCTCGTCGACATGCACGTGCACGTGCATACGCGGGAGAAGTGGCATCCGGAGGTTTTCCTCGCCGCCGGCGTCACCACGGTGCTCGACCTCGGCGGCCAACTCCCCGATCTCGCGGCCTACCGCGCGGCGGTCGAGTCGGGGGCCAGGCCCGGTCCGCGGATTCTCTTCACCGGTCCCATGCTGGAGGAAGGCGCGACGTACCCCGGGTTCGCGGGTTTCTGCCGCCGCTTCGATGCGGCGCGCACCGAAGCTGCGGTCGACGCGCTGGCGGACGCGGGCGTCGACGGGATCAAGCTCTACGTGACGGTGCGACCCGACACCGCGCGTCGCGCGTGCGAGCGAGCCCACGCGCGTGGCTTGCCGGTCTTCATGCATCAGCACGCGACCTGGGGCGCGGAGGCGGCGCTCGCCGGCGTCGACTCGGTCGAGCACGTCAACGTCTTCGGTCAGCTCGCGCCCCAGGGGTTCTGGCTCGCGGAGCCCGCGAAGCTCAATCCGTTCGAGTACGGTGGCTGGCTCTGGCGGTGGCTCGGCGATCTCGATCCGCGCTCCGACGCGGTCCGCCGCCTCTACGACGGCTTGATCGCGGCCGGCACGGCGCTCGACCCGACGCTCGTCCTCTACGCCGCGCGCCCGGGTGCCATCGGCGACGACGTCGGCGACTCGTCGATGGACGATCCTGAGCGCTCGAAGCTCTTGCCACTTCTTCCCGCGGCGGTCGGCAAGGAGCTCGTCGGCCGCTGGGCCGAGCGCCGCGACGCGGCCCGCGGCGCCTCGGAGCCTGCGAAGCATCGGATGCGGCGCGCGTGGGACAACATTCTGGCACTCGTCGGCGGCTTCCATCGTGCGGGTGGGATGGTGCTGGCGGGAACCGATTGCCCGAACGTCGCCATCGTCTCGGGCTTCTCGCTGCATCGAGAGCTCGAGCTGCTAGTGCGCGCCGGGCTCTCGCCGATGGAAGCGATCGTCGCGGCGACGCGACGGCCGGCCGAGCGGTTGGGCCGGCGCGACGTCTTTGGAACGATCGCGCCGGGTCGCGCCGCCGATCTGCTCCTGCTGGCCGCCGATCCACTCGCCGACATCCGGAACATCAGACGGATCGAGCGGGTGATCGCGCGTGGCGTGGTCTACGAGCCGGACAGATTACTCCGGGGGCTGCGGGCTGGCTGACGGACGAGCCGCGTGGCGCGGCTAGGCCGTCGCCGCCTGGCCGACCTGCTCGCTGGAGCCTACTCTGGTCAGCGGCCTCTTCGCGGCGGCTCTCCGATCGACCCAGTAGGAGCAGACCTGGGCGTGAGCGGCGACGACCTCGGTCAGATCGCTCCCGCAAAGCGGGCACGGGAACACACCGGGATCCGAACGCGAGATCCAGCCGAGCCGGTAGGTGTTCTGACACCGCTGGCAGGGGACGATGTGCTGACTGCAGCACAGAAACAGGATCGCGCTCGCATCGGAATCGCGAAAGTCGACCTGCGCCGAGGCGCGGGGAACCGCGATCCATCGATCGACTCTCAGCTCGGCATCGGCGTCGGGCCGGATCCTCCGATCGCCACGCCGTCGCTCCGGTCGGTGCATGCCGGCTTGGGCTCGCCGATCGGTGAACCGGCGATCGACGATCACCTGGACCGTCGAGTCATCCGCGAAGGTGTGGCACAGCGACCGACACGCGTCCTGTCCGGTTCTCGGGACCACGATGAGAATCGAGCGCTCACCATCTTGCATACCCTGGTTCTCCTTAGGTGAGGGTAAATCTTACTCCCTAGGCCCCAGGAAACCAGCAAGAACTATCAGCGATATTCCGGCGTAAATACAAGGGCTTGCGGAGACTCGGTGCGCCAGCAGAGGAGCGACGAGGCGACTAGCCCGCCCACGCGCGGTGAACGGTCCCCACCGCCGTCCGCAGCGCGGCTCGAATCGCGTCCCAGTCCGCGCTGCAATCGCCGAGCAGCACGATGAAGCCGACGGGCGTGCTGCCGAGAAAGGCGGCCCCGGTCGCGCTTGTGAACTGAGCCATCGGGAAGGTGCCGCGTCGAAGCTGGGGCCCGCGCAGCTCGAGCTCGCGGCCCAGAGTGGCGGCTAGCGCCGACAGCGGCTCGGCCTGAATCTCGCGTGGAAGCTCGGCGGCGATCACGAGACCGTCGGGAGCGACGATGAGCCCGCCCGTGATGTGGTCGAGCTTCAGCAACTCGCCGAGCAGGCCGCGAAGGTCGCGGCCGAGCGCCGGACGCGCGTCGAGGGTGGTGCTCACGCCAGCTCGGAACGGCAGTTGGCCCACACGCGCTCCAGATGCGCGATCGCAGTCGCGGCTTTCACGTCGCGATCGAACGCGAGCGTGAGAAGCGCGGCGTCGTCGGCGCGGAGGTACGTCGTCTCGGCCGCGCCCTCGATGACGGCGTGGCGCAGAGGACCGAGCCCCGCCCTCGCGAGCATCGCGGCCGCGACCCTCGAGAGCTTCGCGGCGCGGGCGACGACCGCCTCGGTCCGCGGTCCCCGGGGCTGGGCGAAGACCAGCGTCGCGTCCGCTCGCGCGAGCAGCGCCTCACGGCTCTCCGCCGGAAGACGCAGCCGGTCGGCTCGGATGGCGCTGTTCGGCGGCGCGGAGCGCTTGGCGGCGTCGCTCGCCGGAAGACCCTTGACGACCTCGAGCAGCGCTCGCGCCTCGGGGAAGTCCGGATAGCGCGCCAGCGCTCGCGTCAGGAGATCGCCGCAGGCTCGGGTGTCATTTTCCTCGAGCGCGATGCGCGCGAGTCCCAGCAGCGCCCGGGGATGCGTCGGCTCGAGCGCCAGCACTCGCTCGAACGACGTCCGAGCCTGGCCCGTCTCGCGCAGGATCACGTGGAGCGAGCCCGCCAGGAGATGGCCGACGACGCTGCCAGGCTCCAGGACCAGTCCGCTGTCAACGAGCGCCGCCGCGTCCTCGAAGCGCCCTTCGTCCCGAAGGCGCTGGGCCCGCCGAAAGGTCTGAGCGCTCGTCGGCCGCCGCCTTTCGCCCCGGACCATGTGCCAGATGCGCGCGAACACCATGATGCCTTTGCAGGACTTTCAAGTTCTTCGCCACGTAAAGGGCACCCTGGTCGACGCCTGAGCCGTCGCACCCTTGACGATCGCGGGCCACGCTGGCACGGCACAGTTATGACAGAACTTGTCATTTGAACGGACCAGTTGTCACGACCGGAGTCCCGGGAACGAGCTAAGTCGCCTTACTGGCGCGTTTGTTCGAGCCGAAAGCCGCGGCCCACCAACGCTCGCTCTGGCAGATGGGTTGCACCGAGGCACATATGGCGGACACGAAGGCAGGACGCCACACGGGGGAGGCCTGCGCCCGATGGCCAAGGTGATGGTGGTGGACGACGCGTACTCCGAGCTCCAGGTGATGGAGACGATCCTCCGGTCGGCCGGGCACGACGTCGTGACGTATCTCGACGGCGACCAGCTGGAGGAGAAGATCGTCAAGGAGCGGCCGGACATCGTGCTGCTGGACATCGTGATGCCGAAGCGCAACGGCTTCGAGGCGCTCCGCGGCCTGCGCCGAGACGAGCGCACCAAGCAGACGCGCGTGATCGTGGTCAGCTCGAAGAACCAGGAGAGCGACCGCATCTGGGGCATGCGGCAGGGCGCGGACGAGTACCTGCCGAAGCCGTTCACGCCCGATCAGCTCGTCGCGATCGTCCGACGGTTCGTCAAATGACGACGAGCCTGCTCGACAGCTCGGCGGCGGTCCGCGCGTGCGTGTTCACGCTGGCCGGCGAGCCGTTCGCGATCGACGTCACCCAGGTGCGGGAGGTGGCGATCTTCGAGGAGTGGACGAGCGTGCCGCTGGCACCGCCGCATCTGCTGGGCGTGGCCAACCTGCGTGGCGAAGTCGTGCCGATCGCCGACGCCCGCTCGGTGCTCGAGCTGCCGGCGCGCCGCGGCGCGCGCAAGCTCTGGACGCTGATCGTCGAGGCCGAGGGATTCGAGGTGGCGCTGGTCATCGACGGGGAGGTCAGCCTCGAAGCGTTCGGCGGAATCATGACGCTCGACGAGTCGAGCCCGCAACCCCACGCCCCGTGGGCGCTCGGATTCCTGCTGGACGGCGAGCGGCTCGTCCCGTTGCTGGACCCGGCCAGGCTTCTGCGCGCGCTGAGAGAGGCGCAGAGGGAGGAGGGATGACGATGAAACGGCGGACGGTGCTCAAGGTGCTTTCGGGGGCCGCGGTGGGCGTCGGCGTCCTGGGCCGCGACCGTCTGGTCGCGTGGGCTCAGACGCCCACCCGGAGCGGCGGCGCTCCCGGCTTGAACGCCAAGGACATCAAGATCGGCATGAGCGCCGCCTTCAAGGGGCCCTCGGCGGGGCTCGGCATCGAGCTCTACCGCGGCGCGCTGGCCTACTACGCCGAAGTCAACCAGCGAGGCGGCGTGCACGGCCGGACGATCTCGGTGGTCGCGCTCGACGACGGCTACGAGCCGACCCCGTGCATCAAGAACACCATCGAGCTCGTCGAGAAGGAGCAGGTCTTCTTCCTCTCGAACTACGTCGGGACGCCCACGCTCACGCGCGCGCTGCCGGTGATCAAGCGCTACGCCGACCGCCAGGTGATCCTGGTCGGTAACTTCACCGGCGCCCAGCCGCAGCGCGAGGAGCCCTACCTCGACCAGGTCTTCAACATCCGCGCCTCGTACCGGCAGGAGATGATGGCCCTGGTCGACCGCTTCTGGCAGACCGGCGCCCGGAAGTTCGGCGTCTACTACCAGATCGACGCCTACGGCCGCAGTGGAACTGACGCCGTGGCCCGCGGGCTCGCGCAGCGCGGGACCAGGATCGTCGCCGAGGCGACGTACCGCCGCCACGAGAAGTTCGAGGACGACATGAGTCCGGCCGTTCAGGCGCTCCGCCAGGCCGGCGTGGACGTGGTGCTGTGCACCGGCTCCTACCAGGGCTGCGGCGCGTTCGTCCGGACCGCGCGTGACCTCGGCTGGACCGCGCCCATCTCCAACGTCTCCTTCGTCGGCTCCGAGGCGATGCTGAGCCTGCTGATCAAGCACGGCCAGGCCACGGCGCGCGATTACACGCAGGCGCTCGTCAATTCACAGGTGGTGCCGAGCTACGACGACGTGAGTCTGCCCGCCGTCGTCGAGTACCGAGCGCTGATGGAGAAACACAACCCGCAGGTGCCGCAGGCGCTGCGCGACGCCAAGCACCCGCCCGAGCAGCTCAGCTTCCGCAGCCTGGAAGGCTTCGTCAACGCTCGGGTGATCGTCGAGGGATTGCGCCGCGCCGGGCCGAGCCCCACGCGCGCGGGCTTCCGGCAGGCGCTGGAATCACTCAAGAGCTTCGACCTCGGCATCGGCGCGCCCCTCACCTTTGGACCCGAGCGGCACCAGGGGCTGGACAATGTGTATTTCACGCGGGTCGTGAACGGACGATGGGCCCCCATCACGGACTGGGCGGCGGCGGTGAAAGCATGAACAAGCCACGGAAGCTTCGACTCGGTCTGCTCGGGAAGATCATCCTGTTCCTGGCGGCGACTCTGGTCCCGCTGGCGGCGATCACCTGGTGGATCTCGGTGCGGGCGCTGACCACGAACCTGACCGAAGAGTTCACCTCCAAGGGCACCGCCATCGCCAAGAGCCTGGCCAGCTCCGGCGTCGACCTCTTGCTCACGCGCGACGCGTCGACTGTGCAGGGAAGCGTCGACCAGTTCGGCGCCATCGGCGGCGTCAAGTACGTGATGGTGTACGACCCGCAGAAGACGCTGGTCGCCCACACCTTCTCGCCGCTTGTGCCGGCCGGCATCGTCGAGCGGAACGTGGTACCCGGGGAGGCGGCGCAGCAGATCCGGGACATCGAGTACCCCGATCCGGTCACGGGCGACGTCCAGCAGATCATCGACATCGGCGTGCCGGTGCTCGCTGGTCAGCTGGGGACGGTCCGCGTGGGGATGGACCGGTCGATCATCACCACGGCGGCGGCCCGGTCGGGACAGAAGCTGCTGCTCGTTTTCGGCGGCGTCGCGGTGCTGGCGGTCCTGGCCGGCGCCGTCTTCGCCCACCACATCACCAAGCCGGTGACGCAGGTCGTCCGGGTGGCCGAGCGCGTCGGGCAGGGCGATCTCTCCAGGCTGGTGCCGGTGACCTCGCGCGACGAGATGGGGCAGCTCGCGCAGACGTTCAACGACACGGTGGTGCGCCTGCGGTCGCTCGTGCAGACCGAGGCCGAGCGCGACGAAGAGCGCCGCAAGCGTGAGGATCTCCAGCGCAACATCACGCGGTTCCTCGACATCGCCACCGAAATCGCGCAGGGCGACCTCACCAAGCGCGGTCAGGTGACCTCCGACGTCCTCGGCAGCGTCGTCGACGCCATCAACGTGATGGTCGGCGAGCTGGCGACCATCATCGACGACGTGCGCGACGCCGCCCATCAAGTCCTGGTGAGCGCCAACGAGATGATCGCGGCCACCGAGCAGACCGCCGGCGGCGCCCAGACGCAGTCCCGGGAGGCCGTCGGCGTGAGCGACGCGATGGAAGCGCTCACCCGCTCCATGCGGCGGGTGGCCGAGAACGCCGAAGAGTCGGCGGCCGCCGCCAAGCTCACGCTCGACTCGGCGACGAAGGGCGAGCAAGCGGTCCGGGCGAGTCTCTCCGGAATGCAGCGCATCCGGGGCGAGGTGCAGGGGATCTCGAAGAAGGTCAAGAGTCTCGCGGATCGATCTCTCGAGATCTCCGAGATCGTGAACACGATCGAGGACATCGCGTCGCAGACCAATCTCCTGGCGCTCAACGCCGCCATCGAGGCCGCGGGCGCGGGCGAGTCTGGCTTGCGCTTCGCAGTCGTGGCGGAAGAGGTCCGCAAGCTCGCCGAGCGCTCGGGTAAGGCGGCGAAAGACATCGTCGTGCTGATCAAGGCCGTGCAAGCCGAGACGCAGCAGGCGGTCGTGGCGATGGAGGAGGGCACCCGGGAAGTGGAAGCGGGCTTCAAGGTCACCGTCGAGGCCGGCGAGCGCCTGCACCAGATCGGCGAGATCTCGCAAAAATCGGCGGCGCTGGCGCTGGACATTTCGCAGGCGACGCAGGAGCAGGTGCGCGGCGTCGAAGGCGGTGCGGTCGCCGTCCAGTCCATCGCGGGCGTGGCCGTCGAGACCGAGAAGGCCGTTCTCGAGACCCGCAAGACCATGGACCAGATGGTCCGGGTCGCCGAGGCGCTCACGGCGAGCCTCGCGCGGTTCAAGCTGCCCACCTAGGCTCCGATCGACGGGAGACAGAGCGTGGCTGACGGCGACCGGCAGTTTCTCTTGAGCGTCTTCCTGATGGAGGCGTGGGACACCCTCGCCGCCGTCGAGGACGGCCTCGCCACGCTCGGACACTCGCCCGACTCTGCCGCGACGATCGAGCATCTGGCCGTGGTGACGCACCGGCTGCGCGGCTCCGCGGCCCTCAGCGGCTTTCCCCAGGTCGCGGGCCTCGCCGCCGCGATGGAGGAAGCGGTCGAGCGAGTCGCCGCGACGCCCCCCGGCACGGACCGGCGCTCGCTCGGGACGCTCGGCGACATGGTGTTCTGGCTCAAGACGGCGCTCGACGTCATCGGGGAGACTGGCGTCGAGGATGCCGTGGCGATCACCGAGTCCCTCGCCCGCCTGGTCCCCTCGGCGCCGCGCGAGACCGCCGGCAAGACGTCGCGGCGGCTCGCCGAGCTGGACCGGTTCTTCACCGACCAGCCGGACGTCCTCGAGTACTTCGTTCCGGAGGCGGTCGAGCATCTCGAGTCGATGGCGCAGTCGCTGGTGGCGCTGGAGGGCGAGGGCTCGACCGACGCCGAGATCGCGGCGCTGTTCCGGGCGGTCCACACGCTCAAGGGGGCCGCCTACACCGTCGGCTGTGGAATGATCGGCGACCTCGCGCATCGCGTCGAGGACATGCTCGGTGAGGTCCGCGAGCACCAGCGCCCCTTGAATCGCGTGGCGATCGAGACCGTCTTCGCCGGGCTCGACGCCCTCCGGCTCCTGGTGCGGAGTGGGGAAGATCGAGCCGACACCCGCGCGACCGCCTACGAGCGCGCGATGGCGTTGCTCGACGGGTTGCCGGCGATCGGAGCGCTGACGGAGGCGGTGCTCGAAGCCGAGACGGTGAGCGCCACCACGCCGAGCGAGTCCGCCGTCGCGGAGAGGGCGCCACGGCTCGAGCCGGTCGCTGCGACGCGTCCTGCCGAGCCCGCCAGGCGAGCCGCCGAGCGGGCGCGGCCGTCCCGAGACGCCGGGCGGAGGATTCGCCCGAGCATCCGCGTCAGTCTCGATCGGCTCGACGCCCTGATGAACCTGGTCGGCGAGCTGGTGATCACGCGAAGCCGCCTGGAGCGTCACCTGATCCAGCTCGAGCAGGCGGGCGAGCTCCTGTCGTTCACGCAGTCGCGCATGACCCAGACCGTCGCCGAATTCGAATCGAAGTACGCAAACCGCCAGGTGCCGCTCGGCCGAGAGACCGGAGGCGGAGCCCCGCCCGAACCCGGCGCGTCAACCCCGCCGCTCGGAGACGTCTTCGAGGAGCTCGAGTTCGACCGCTACGACGACTTCAATCTTCTGGCCCGCCGGGTGGGCGAGATCTCGAGCGACCTCACGGAAATCCAGCTCCAGCTGAGCGGCCTCGTGCGCGTCGTTCGCGAGGACGCGGGGGGTGTCCAGCGGCTCAGCGGCGAGCTGCGCGGCCAGATCACCCGCGCCCGCATGGTGCCCGTCGGCCGCCTGTTCGCGCCGTTCGTGCGGATGGTCCGGGACGGGTCGCGGGGGGCCGGCAAGAGCGTCGCGCTCGAGGTCAGGGGCGAGACCGTCGAGATGGACACCACGATCGTGGAGCTGATGGCCGACCCGCTGATCCACCTGGTGCGGAACGCCATCGCCCACGGCATCGAGACGGACGAGGTACGCCGACGGCAGGGCAAGCCGCCGCAGGGCACGATCCACCTCGGCGCCGCGCACAAGGGCGGGTCGATCTACATCGAGGTGGCGGACGACGGCCGCGGCATCGACGTGGAGGCGGTCGGCGAAGCGGCGCGGCGCGGCGGCTTCGTCACCGCGGAGACGCTCGCGCGGCTCGGCGAGCGCGACATCCTCGATCTGATCTTCCTTCCCGGCCTCACGACCGCGACGTCGGTGACGACCGCCGCCGGCCGGGGCGTCGGCATGGACGTCGTACGCGCGAACGTCAGCCGTCTCGGCGGCGAGATCGAGGTCCAGACCGAGGCCGGGCGTGGAACCCGCTTCCGAATTCGTCTGCCGTTGACCGTTGCCATCTCCGACGCGCTCATGGTGAACGTCGGCCCCGAGACCCTGGCGATCCCCGTCCCGGCCGTGAAGGGCGCGATCAACGTGCGGCCCGAGGAGATCCGGACCGTCGACGGCGTGGAGTCGGTCGAGATCGAGGGCGAGAACGTCGACCTCGTACGGCTGGATCGGGTGCTCCAGATCCCGGCGCGCGAAACCGACGGGCCACTGTCGATCGTCGCACTCCGAACCGGCCGCAAGACGCTGGCCGTGGTCGTCGACGAGTTCCTGAGCAAGGAAGAGATCGTCATCAAGAACCTCGGCGCGTTCCTGCAGGGGATCGGGCCCTTCTCCGGCGCCACCGTCACCGGGCAGGGGCGCGTCATCCTGCTGCTCGACTCGCTGAAGCTCCTCGAGATGAGTGCCACCGCGCCCTGGCCCCGCACCGCGGAGATCCGGCGCGAGCGTGACGCGGTGGCCGCGCCGCCCGTCGAGGCCAAGCGACGCGTTCTGCTCGTCGACGATTCGGTCAGCGTGCGGAAATTCGTGGGCGGCATGCTCGAGCGTGCCGGGTTCCACGTCGTGGCCGCCCGGGACGGCGCCGAGGCGCTCCAGCAGCTGGCCGAGCAGTCGGTCGACGTCATCGTCACCGATCTGGAGATGCCGCGTCTGAACGGCTACGAGCTGATCCGCGACCTCAATCGGGAGCCGTCGACGTGTGATCTGCCGGTCGTCGTGCTCACCACGCGGGCCGGCGCCAAGCACGTGAGCCTCGCGCGCGAGCTGGGCGTGGAGCACTACGTGGCCAAGCCGGTCGACGAGGCGAGCTTCGTCCAGCTGATCGAGTCGCTCGCCGTCACGACCCCGGCGCCGGCGGAAGCCTGAGGCGCCGATGCCGCGCGTCATCCTGATCGACCCGGACCGGACGGCGCTCGCCGCGATGCAGGCCGCCCTCGGCGAGACCGGCATCAACGACGTCCTCGCCGTGACCAGCGGCTCCTTCGCGCTGACGATGCTCGAGCGCAATCGGCCCGATCTCATCGTGAGCCGTGTGGGCGTGCCGGACATCGACGGCTACGAGCTGTGTGCGATCGTTCGCAAGGATCCTCTGATGACGGGCGTGCTCTTTCTCCTGCTGGCGAGCCCCGGCGACGAAGCGGCCGCGTCGATGCTCGAGGACAAGCCGGACCAGACCCTCGCGGGCGACCTGCCGCTGACCGCCATCGTGTCCGAGGTGGCCACCCTGCTGGCGCGCGGCAAGGCGGCACCGGTCGAAGCGGTCGAGCCGGTCGCGCCCGGCCCCCCGGCCGAGGGAGCTCACGGCCTGCGCGGCTCGCTCGCGGTGATGGAGCTGCCGGACATCACGCAGGCCATCGCGCTCGGCGCGAAGACGGGCCAGCTCGTCGTCACGCTGTCGTCGGGTCGCGGCTCCGTCTTCTTCGACCGCGGGCGGGTCGTGCACGCGGAATTCTTCGGACTCATCGGCGAGACCGCGTTCGCGGCTCTCCTCGTGGCGGCGCACGGCGAGGCGAGCGGGAGCTTCGTCTTCAATCCGCTCGAGTCCGCGGCGGCGAACGGCGTGAGGACGATCCACCGGGACCTGAAGCAACTTTTGCTCAGCGCCGCCGCCGGAATCGACGAAGGCCGCGCCGACGCCGCCGTGGCGCCAATCTCCTAGGAGGACGTCGATGCGGAAGGTCCTCGTGGTGGACGATAGCCTCAGTGTGAGGAAGGTGGTCGAGAAGGCGCTCGAGGGCCGCGGGCTCCAGGTGCTCGCCGCCGCGTCCGGCGCCGAGGCGATCGCGCTGATCGATCGCGACCGGCCCGACGTCGTGATCTGCGACGTCATCCTGCCCGACAAGGATGGCTATGAGATCTGCCAGTACGTGCGTGCCCATCCCACGATCGGCTCGACCCCCGTCCTCCTCATCTCGGGGATCGACAACGGCACGGTCCAGGCACGCGCCGCCGAGGTTCGGTCCGACGAGGTCATGTTCAAGCCGTTCGGCGTCGAGGACCTGGTGCGGAAGATCGACCATCTTCTCGCCGGGCGCTCCAACGGAACGAAGCAGCCGATGAACGCGGCGCCGCCGGCGACGACACCCGCGCCGGTTGCGGCGTCTTCGGCCGTGACGGCTGCCGCTCCCGTGTCGACATCGCCCGCGACGGCTGACCCGAGCCTCAAGCAGCGGCTCGAGGGACTCGCCGGCACCCCCGGCGTTCGGTTCGTCGTGCTCACCGATCGCGAGGGGTTTCTCATCGAGACGGCCGGGGACCTCGCGCCCGACGCCGACGAGGTGGCCGGTGCTCTCGCGTCGTGTCTCGCGGAGGCGTCCGAAGGGATCGGCCGCGAGCTCGGCCAGGGGCAGCTGGTGGGCACGATCCTCGAGTACGAGGCGGGGACGCTCCTGCTGCACCGGGTCGGCTCCTCCGCGCTCCTCGCCGTCCTCGTCGGCGACCAGGGCGCGCTCGGCAAGGTGCGCTACTACGTGAGAAAAGCCGTGCCGGAGCTCGTGAGGGCTCTCTGATGCCGATGCCGCGCGCCTCGCGAGCGAGGCTGGTGTGGGCGCTCGAGCTCTCGCTCGGGCTCGAGCTGTACGCCTGCGCCGTCCTTGCCCTCCACGCGCGCGGCCTCAGGGCAACGCCGCTCGAAGCTTCACCCGCGCTCGTGCTTCCCGCGCTGGTGATCCCGCCGGTGTTCTACGTGCTCGTCGCGCTGGTCACCGTGCGCCCTCTGTCGCTCGCGCCGGTCGTCAGGGCGGTCGCGACGATGTGCGGGCTCCACGGGCTGCTCGTCGCGGCGACCGGGGCGCTCTTCATGATCCCCGACCTCCTCGACTACGGCGCCGCCGTCGCCTTCGCTCTCTGGGGTTCGCCGGCCGTCACCTTGCTGCAGCTGACGGCGGCCCCGCTGGTGTTCGCCCGACTGCGTCCGCTGATCTTGGCGCCGCGGGCGCCGCGCGCCGAGGCGCGAGCCACCTTGGCGCAGCGCCGCGTCGAAGCACCCGCGAGCCCCGGAGCGTCGCGGCCGCTCGCGGACGCGTCGGGCGCTCCGCCGCACATGATCGTGCCGTCGCTGTGGGCCGCGAAGCCGCGCGAGCTCGGCGCCGCTCTGCCGACTCAGCTTCGGCCTCCGGCGGCGCCGCCAGTCCTTCCCGCGCCGGCGACCGTGTCGCCGTTCTGCTGCAGTTTGATGTTTGTCAGCCAGCCGTGTTGTGTGTTCTCCCACAACTGAGGCGTGTTCTCGCTGATGCTCTCGTATCCCTGACACTGGCCGCCGATCACGAGACCCCAGCAGATCTTCTCGATCGAGAGTTTCACCGGCGGATCCAGCACCGAGACCGGCACCTGCAGCCAGATATCGCGCTCTATTTTCCCCGTCGCTTTCGTGGCGACCAGCGTGATGGGATACGTGCCCTGTCTGTACCGCCCGCCTGTCACGCGCACGAGTACCCGCTTCATGGCGCCCGCTTCTGTCGGGAGGGGTTTGGGGTCCAGCTTCAGCGAATCGTCGGGCGACTTCACCACCAGCGAGCTGAAACCCTCATCGACCGACACATCCAGACTGACTTCGTAGCCGTCTGCCGTCGGGGTGAGGGGAAGGATGGTGCCTGTGGCCGGCAGCCCCTTATCCAGTGTGACCGCGTGCGCAACCGTTGCGATGCCGAGTGCCGCAACCAGCAGCAGAAGTCGAATGATCATGGAGTTGTAGCCCCCGTGCTGATCCATGGGCTCGGGCGGGATGGACGCCCGCGATTCTTGATCTTCTGCCCGTAACGTATCAGATCGCAGACAGGCGTGCCCAACGCGTCTTGCGTCGATCCGGCCCGGGCCCTAAGGTTGGACGCGCCAGGGATGAGAATAGGGAAGTATCTCTCGTGATACTCGATGGCCAAAAAAGAGAGGCGCTCGACAACGCCCTGATCCGCGGCTTCAGCTATGACGAGCTGGTGCGCCTCGCCCGTTACAAGCTCGATCTGGATCTGGAAAGCGAAGTGCCGCGCAGCGCCACGAAAAAAACGGCGGTGTTCGAGCTCGTCAGTTATGCGGAACGGCACAAGATCCTGCCGAAGCTGATCGAAGGCGCGCGCAGCTTGAACCCGGCGCTCGGGGAGCTGCAGCTTCTCTTCCAGCTCGTCGATGCAGGTCCCGTA
>Ga0137403_10001312_pt1 | contig 31299 bp, 21 predicted proteins | sample CZOMad2_1_16fung_FD_122057 | JGI IMG/M metagenome (GOLD analysis project Ga0137403, IMG submission 122057) | Vadose zone soil fungal communities from Angelo Coast Range Reserve, California, USA - CZOMad2_1_16fungal (Hybrid Assembly) | ecosystem: Environmental > Terrestrial > Soil > Vadose zone... | reverse complement strand
ACTGGCCAGTTCACCACCAACGACCCCAAATTCAACGTTGGCTACGCCGACTTCCTGTTGGGAGACGTGCAGCAATGGAGCACCTCGACTCAACCGGAACACGGAATGCGGGCCAAGAACTTCTCGTTCTTTGCCCAGGACGACATCAAGTTGCGGCCGAACGTGACCATTAACCTCGGGGTGCGCTCGGAAACGCATGGCGGAATGAGCGAAGTCCAAAACAATTTGGGTGGCTTTAATCCGACAATCACCAATCCGGTCACCAACACTCTAGGCTCGGTTTCTTTTGCCGGCGAGAACGGTGCGCCCACTCAATCGTTCAAGACAAAGACCAAGGTGATGCCTCGCCTGGGATTCGCCTGGCAGGCGTCGGATAAATGGGTCGTACGGGCCGGAGTCGGCCAATACGCCGCCCTCTGGAGCATGGACACTGTCGGTGGGCCTCTTGGCTTCGGAACAGGCGTCACGGGCACTCTGTCAGCCAATCCTGGCGACCCGCCGGCGGTTCAGCTTTCGGGGACGGGAGCAGGTCTACCCATTATCGCCGGTCGCGATCCTGCTACCTACATCACGCCGGCAAATCCGCAGGGAAACGGGTTTATACCCTTTACCCCTTACAATCTGCCCATCATGAACGGCTGGCAGTGGACGGGAAGCGTGCAGCGGCGGTTGCCGGCTAACATGGTGGTAGAGGCGCAATACGTCGGCAGTCACTGGGACAACCTGCACTTCGAGGCCGACATCAACCAGGTGCCTGCGGACAAGCTCGGAGGCGGCCAGTTGGCGCGGCCCTTCCCGCAATTCAGCAGCATCGGCATCGGCTCGGGCGGCGCCCGAACCGGCTTTTACACGGGGGTTTCGAACTACCATGCAGTGAACGTCCTACTGAAGAAACCCTTCGGTTATGGCTTATCTGCCGATGTCGCTTACACATGGTCGCGTCTGAAAGATGACATGGATACTTCCGGCTGGGGCAACCAGTTCGGCGCCGTGTACTATCAGGACGCCTTTCATCCACATGCCAACTACGCGCTCTCGAATTTCGATCGACCCAATTCGTTCAAAGCGTCGTTAACCTATGCGATACCGCTGGGGAAGGGACACCAATACGCTAACTCGGCCCTAGCGGATGCAGCGGTCGGCGGTTGGCAGTTGTCAACCATCATCATCACCCAGTCGGGAGTCCCGTTCACGGTGGTTATGGACAGCGCTACTCCCTCCGGCGCGCTGTGCAACGGATGTGCTCTGTACCCCAACCTGGTCGGGAATCCAAATGCGGTCCATCAGTCGATCGACCAATGGTTTAACCAGCTCGCGTATGCGCCGCCGCCAGCTAATACTTTCGGCAATAACGAGAGAAACTCGCTCCGTGGACCCGATCTAACGGATGTCGACTTATCACTGGCGAAGACTTGGGGTATACCGAGGTGGGAACGAGGCAAACTGCAGCTTCGGATGGATGCTGTCAACGTCCTGAACCATCCAAGCTTCCGAAATCCCAGCAATAACCTCAATCCCAATGTGGCGACAACGGGCGTACCGGATCCCAGCGTGGGGCAAATCAGCGCAACCACGATCACCGGTCGCACCCTTCAGCTCGGTGCCAGATTTACTTTCTGAGGAGCTGATTGGGGACAGGCGTTTCGGCAAACTAGAAAGGACGGCGGCTCGCCGCCGTCCTTATCTTTTTTAGCGAATCTTTTTTACCGGCCGGGCAGATAGTGTCGGCAGTATCATTGGTGAGGATGAGGACAAAAGAAGCTATCCGCTTACTCGGAGCCATCCTCTTTTTTCTCGGTTCACTGCCGTGTGTCTCTCAATCGGCCGCCAGCCGCCAGCAGCAAATCAAGTCGCACGCTTATCAAGCTCAGGAGTTTCTAAAACAGAATCGGCCGGATTTGGCCATACCGGAGTTTCGCGCCATCATCGCCCTCGATCCCAATAACGTCGATGCTCAGGGCAACCTCGGCGTGCTGTTATTTTTCCAGGGCGCCTACGCCAATGCCATTCCGCCGCTTCGCGCCGCGCTCCGGCTCCGGCCTGGCTTATCGAAGATCCAAGCCCTGCTGGGCATCGCCGAGAAGCAGACGGGCGACGGCAAGACTGCTCTCGCAGATCTCGAGAAGGCCTTTCCCAAGCTGCAGGAGGAGCGGATTCAGATCGACACGGGCATGCAGTTGATTGAAATCTACTCTGGGGCGGGCGATCTGGACAAAGCTGCAGCGACCGTCAGCGCTCTGCGCCGCTTATACCCCACGAATGTCGAAGTGCTCTACGCCTCCCACCGGATTTATTCGGATCTCGCCGGCGAATCCATGCTGACTCTGTCATTGGTGGCTCCGAAATCTGCCCGCATGCGTCAGGTCATGGCGCACGAGATGGCGAAGCATGGGGATGACGAAGGAGCGATCAGGAACTACCGCGAGGCTCTCAAGCTCGATCCTAACCTTCCTGGACTGCATTTTGAATTAGCGGAGATGCTGAACGCCTCGTCGTCGGCGGCAGAACAGGAGGAGGCCGAGGGTGAGTACAAGGCAGCGCTGGCGGTTAACCAATTCGATGAAAAGGCAGAGTTCAGACTAGGAGACATCGCTTCCCGGCGGGGCGACGCGCAGGGTGCTTACGCGCACTATTCGCGGGCTGCCCAACTGCAACCGAATGACGCGGAAGCCAACATTGGTCTTGCGAAAACGTTGATGCTGATGGGTCAACCCGACAAAGCCGAACCACTGCTCGAGCACGCGCTGCAGTTGGACCCTACCAGTGCCGCGGCCCACTTCCGCCTGAGCACGTTGTATCGCCAGGCAGGACGTACCGCCGATGCAAAACGGGAGCTGGAGGAATACCAGAAATACAAGGAGATGAAAGAAAAACTCCAGGACATTTACCGCGAGATGCGCGTCGAGCCGGCTAAACAGGAAGCTGACGAGACGGACGCGCGGAAATAGCAGTTACGATTCGGTGGCAGCGATCGACACACTTGTTCATTCTGGGGGCCGCATTCCCTGTACATCGTGCAGACTCACTACAGAGGCCGGTGATGAAGAAGGCATTCCTAGGTTCCCGGAGTGACCGGCGGTCGACAATCACGAAATACGAGTTGAATGTGAGAGCAGCGATTTACGTGATCCTGATATTTGTTCTTGGCTTGACTTCGGCGTTCTCTCAGCTTTCCGAAAGCGCTTCCCGAGGAATTGCATTACACGACAGCAAGTCTGGACTCCAGGAATCGGCGCCAGTTCCCGACGGCGCGCAACCGACGGCGCCACAGGCATTAGCCCAGTTACCTCAATTGGTGGATATCACGGGTTCGACTGGCATCAAGTTCGAACACCTCTCCAGTCCGGAACAGAAATACATTGTGGAGTCGATGAGTGGCGGCGTGGCTCTGATTGATTATGATCGTGATGGCTGGCCTGATATCTATTTCACCAACGCGCAAAGCGTGGAGATAGCGCTAGCTGGCAAGAAAGCTCGAAGCGCGCTATACCACAATAATCACGATGGAACTTTCACCGACGTCACGGAGAAAGCAGGGGTCGGTTATCCCTGTTGGGCCATGGGTGCGGTCGTCGGAGACTACAACAACGACGGCTGGCCGGATTTACTTGTCACCTGCTTCGGGGGAGTGGTGCTCTATCGCAATAACGGTGATGGAACATTTACGGACGTCACCAGACAAGCAGGCTTGAGCAATGACTCAGGCTGGGCCACCGGCGCGGCCTTTGGCGACTACGACAATGATGGGTGGGTGGACTTGTTTGTGTCCCACTATGTAGACCTTAATTTAAGCAACCTTCCCGCATTCGGTTCCCTGAAGACGTGCAAGTACCACGGCATCGATGTGCAGTGCGGTCCTCGGGGTCTCAAGGGATCTCCCGACAACCTTTACCACAACCAGGGTGACGGCACATTTACGGATGTATCGACGAAGGCGGGGGTGGATGATCCACAAAACCGTTTTGGACTCACGGTGGTGTGGTCAGACTTTAACAACGACGGCCGTGTTGACCTTTTCGTGACCAACGATGGACAGCCCAATTATCTTTACCGTAACGACGGCGACGGACACTTTACCGAGGTTGCCTATTTGTCGGGCGTGGCCGTCAACCAGGATGGAGCCGAGCAAGCCAACATGGGCCTTGCGCTCGGTGATTATCAGCACACCGGACTTTCTTCTATCGTAATTACGCATTTCAATGATGAATACACCGCGTTATTCCGGAACGATGGGAAGTTGAATTTTACGGATGTTTCGTACGCGTCCGGCATCGCTCCCGCCACGACTCCCTACGTGGGCTGGGGCGAGGCATTCTTCGACTTCGACAACGATGGCTGGCTCGACCTCTTTCTGGTGAACGGGCATGTATACCCACAAGTAGACAGCATCGACATAACGGCCAAATACCGCGAGCCTGGGCTGCTGTTCTTGAACCAGCGCAACGGCACCTTCAGGAACATCAGCAACCTGGTCGGCCCCGCCATTCAAACTCCCCAAGTCAGCCGGGGAGTGGCGATCGGTGATTTATTCAATGATGGCCGACTTGATGTCGTTATCGAAAATTTGAAAGGTGGGCCCATGATTCTACAGCCGCAAGGTGGTCCCGCGAATCACTGGATCACCTTCGCACTTGAGGGAACCAAGAGCAATCGGCTCGCGCTCAACGCGCGGGTGAAAGCTACCGCAGGGGATTTAGTGCAGACCGGCGAGGTGCTAAGTGGTGGAAGTTATCTTTCCCAGAATGATCTCCGCATTCACTTTGGTCTCGGCAGTAAGGACCAGGTCGATAGAGTCGAAATCCTATGGCCGGACGGAAGAATGGAAGTCCGGACCAACCTAGCTGCCGACCGCCTCTACGCGATCAAAGAGCCTCAATGAGACCAGCGTCGACCAGTCCAGTCCCCTCGTTGACACTTCAATGGCAAGACCGTCAGCCTCGGACAGAGATGTAGACTGGAAGAAGATCGATCGGTCAGGCCGCCAGCATCTGGATCAAGGAGCACTTCCCCCAAAATGTGGCCATCGGAGCGCGATCACCCTTCAAGAAGAAAGCCCCTTAGGCTCGGGAACGAAGTTGTTCCCGCGCTGAGAACGGTCGGTTTAGCCGCGGTTGTGTTTCTGGCCCCTAGCGGGGCGGCCCCCTCACGAGCACAGCAAGCCGCGCCAACCACGAGCGGACAAGGCGCGACCCCGGTGCAGGAAGACTCCAGAGCGATTCGCACGCGAGAGTTCCTTGGCTTGGGCAGGATGCCGGACGCCAAGATGGCTGCCGAGGGCTCCAAGATTTTCGGCCCGAACTGCAGCTTTTGCCATGGGGCGGATGCTCGTGGCGGCACGGGGCCCGACCTTTTACGCTCCGCGGTTGTGTTGGATGACAACCAAGGGGAACTTATCGAGCCGACCGTCCGCGACGGTAGGCCCTCGCAAGGTATGCCGGCTTTCGCTGCGTTTACCGATGAGCAGTTGCGCGACATTGCGGAATTTCTCCATATGCAAGTGGAAATGGCGGCGAACCGGGGAACCTACAAGCTTCTGAACGTAGTTACCGGAGATGCCAAAGCCGGCGAAACCTATTTCAACGGCGCGGGAAAATGCAAAACTTGCCACTCGGCGACGGGCGACTTGGCGCATATCGGGTCAAAGATGGAACCTCCCGATCTCCAGCAGACCTTCTTATATCCTGGCGTCCGAGCTATTGCGGACGGGGGGCCAAAATCGTCCCTCAATGCGACCGTGACTTTGGAGGATGGAAAGACGATCACCGGCACGATCAAGTATCAGGACGATTTCTATATCTCGCTTTACGACGCCGGGGGCACCTACCATTCCATCGCCCTGGAGAAGGGCGTCCAGGTCCGGGTGGAAGATAACCTAGCTTTCCATCGTCAGATGCTTGACAAGTACTCCAATACGCAGATGCACGATCTTACAGCCTACCTGGTGACCTTGAAATGAAACCTGTCCGGGTTGCCCTTTCATTTTGTCTGCCGTTCTCTTTGCTGCTGGGAATCTCGGTTGCCCAAGGGCTCGATCCCCAGAAGCTCCTGCAACGGGAGCCCACCGATTCCTGGCCCACCTACAACGGGGACTACTCCGGCCGGCGCTTCAGCCCGCTGACTCAGATTCATGCCGAGAATGTCCGCTCCCTGTCGCTGGCCTGGATGTTTCGCGTCGCCATCCTCGGCACCATGCGAGGCGTGGGAGAGCCAGAAATCAAGTCGACGCCGTTGCTGGTGAACGGCATTCTTTACTTCACCATTCCCGATCATGTCTATGCCCTGGATGCGCGCACCGGCCTGGAACTGTGGCATTACGACTGGGTAGACGCAGGCGGTCACCTGGTAGGAAATCGTGGAGTGGGCATGTCCGGCGACTGGCTGTATTTCCTGGCGCCGGATGGCTGGTTCATCTCTCTGGAAGCGAAGACGGGTAAAGAGCGTTGGAAAAAAAAGGTTGCCGACGAGAAAATGCAGTACTTCACCACCGCTGCGCCGATGGTGGTTGGCAACCATGTGATTGTCGGAGTGGGGGGAGACGCGATCGACGTTCCCGGTTATCTGGAATCCCGCGATCCTGTGACCGGGGAGTTACAGTGGCGCTGGTACAGTGAACCCAAAAAAGGTGAGCCCGGTTCCGAGACATGGCCCAACGAAGCAGCCATGGCGCACGGTGGCGGCATGACCTGGCTGCCCGGGACCTATGACAAGGACCTCAACCTTTTGTACTGGGGCACGGGCAATCCCAATCCCGTGGTTGCGGGACAGGGCAGGGCCGGAGCCAATCTTTGGACTTGTTCGATTGTTGCGCTGAATCCAGATACCGGCAAATTGGTTTGGCATTTCCAGGCCTCGCCCCACGATACCCACGACTGGGACAACACGGAGACGCCGGTTCTCTTTGACGCCGAAATTGAAGGCAAACCGCGCAAACTGCTGGCCCAGGCGGCGCGCAACGGTTATTTCTTTGTGCTGGATCGCACCAATGGGAAGAACGTGCTTTCCAAGCCTTTTGTTCCTCTGAATTGGTCCAAGGGAGTTGACGCTAGCGGCCAGCCCATACCCGACGAGACCAAGGAACCCAAAGTGGATGGAGTGTTGCTGACCATCAATGGAGGCGGCGGAACCAACTGGATGCCTCCGAGCTACAGTCCGCAGACCGGTTTGTTTTATGTCAATGCAACCCGGGGCTACAGTCTGACCTACCTCACGGATACCAGTGAACGGCCGGAAGGCTATGGAGGGTCGGGGCGGGGGCTTTGGTCACAACATGTGCTGGAAGCGCTCGACTACAAGACCGGTGAGATAAAGTGGAGCCACGCCTATACGGCCGACAGCCTGGCTGGCCGCCTGGGGGGCCCAGGAATCCTGACGACGGCCGGCAACCTTCTTTTTACCGGGGATTACAAGCGGAATCTGATTGCTTTTAATTCGACTAACGGCGACATCCTCTGGCATTTCCCCATGCTACGTCCTCTGAGCAATGGACCTGAGACCTACTTGATGGATGGGCGGCAATATCTGATCGCCGGTGCAGGCGACACGCTCTTCGCATTTACCCTGGTTTCCGCCCCCTGACCAAAGCGTATCCTGTGCTCTGAGTTTCTGCGGAGTGCAACCCGAGACCCTGCCTGAGCTGGTCTTCTACTTCGCGGTCCACCCGCCGTCGATCAGAATGTCAGTTCCAGTAATAAATCCCGCAGATTCTGAACAGAGATAGCAGGCCAGGGCGCCAATCTCTTCCACCTTGCCCCATCGTCCGATTGGCAGAGTGGCCAGGAATTGGGCACTGGCCTCGGGATTATTCAGAACCGCCGCATTCATCTCAGTCGCGAACGGTCCCGGGCTGATGCCGTTGACGGTAATTCCCTCGCCTGCCAGCTCCAGCGCCAATGACCGGGTCAGGCCGAGCAACGCGGCCTTGGCGGAAGAATAGGCAGCTCGCCCCGGCAGGGAGACGTGACTCATGATGGAGGTCATGTTCAAAATGCGCCCATAGCCGGAGCCGATCATTCCGGGCACAAACGCACGGCAGATCAGGAATGTCGAAATCAGGCTCGAATCCAATACGCTGCGAAACTCGTTGAGGGAAAAATCGACCAGAGACTTGCGGATATTCGAGCCTGCGTTATTAATCAGAATTTGGGGCTGACCAAAGCGCTTGGTTACGCCCTGCGCCACGGCGGCGACATCGTCCTCTCGCGTCACATCCCCAGTGAATACTTCGGCTGTTCCGCCACGCTGGGCGATTGCCTCGCGCACCGACTCCAGCCGCCTCACATCGCGGGCCACGAGGGCAATCTGGGCTCCCGCGTCGGACAGAGCCATCGCCATCGCCTCGCCCAGGCCACGATTTCCGCCAGTGACCACCGCCGTCCTGCCCTTCAAATCAATTTTCATAGCCGTCCCGTCCCCGTGCGGTGTAGTCCACTAGTTCATTCACCGGCCTTTTCGCCACCCACGCGATGCCACGCAGCAACATCGCTTGAATCTTGGGATTGGCAAAGTTTGCGTAGGTATGTCCCTGCATCCATACGAAGGCTCGTGCGGGCTCCCCGCCTGGAAGCGTGTGTTCATATGCCCATATCTGCGGCACCACTTCTCCCTTGTGAATACCGGCGCTCGGAGATCCGGGGATCACTGCTGTTGCCAGCACGTGGATAGGTGGATCCTTCGCCCACGTCATGGTGAAAAATGCTTCATCGAAGATCGCGACGTCGGACATGCCTTCCATGATGGGGTTTGATTTGTCCACAATCGTGTAGAGAATGTCCGCGCCCAACGTGTAGTTCACCTGGCCGTGCTTCTTCGCTCCGCCCACCAGGGTCGCGAAGTAAGTCGGATCCGGACCGCACAAGGCATCATGGAGAGACACGATACCGCCACCGCGTTTAATGAACCCTTCGAGCGCGGCCTTTTCGCTATCAGCCATGAAGCCCGAATCCCCCTTATAAATCACTAGCACATCAGTATGTTCGAGTTCAGCAGCGCTGGGCGCATGCAAGGAACCATCGACGACCGCTCCGTGCTCCGTCAGGATCTTGCTCCAGTCAGCCAGAAACTGGGGATAGTCGTGCAGACCGGGCGGGTGAGTCTTCAAGCCCGCGCGAACGTATATGTGCATGCCATTGGGATTCTGACCCTGGATCCGGGGCGCTCCTTGCTGACCGAGCGCGCTCCCCGATCGAGCGGGATTCAGTTCCTGCGCTGACACGGGCGAGAGCAACACCAAGAGGGCGCCCAGAATGGAGGACCGCAAAAGCACTTTTGTTGTTCTCATGGATTCCCTTCGAAGAATATTCTGGCGAATCACCGCTTTGTAAAGTGCATACAATATATCGTCTCGCGCATTTCAGCCGCCAAGCGACGGGAACTCTGGCGAATCAATCTCCGGTGAGCGCTTAATCGGGAAGGGCAAAACTGTAGAGCACATTGCCCGCTGAAATTGCCACAAACTGCTTTCCGCCTACGGAATAGCTCATCGGAGACGATGCCATCGTACCTCCGGTCCGGAAATACCAAAGCGACTTGCCCGACTTGGAATCCAGGGCAATCAGAGTTCCGTCTGCCGTGCCTGCAAATGCGATCCCACCGCCGGTGCTCAGCACACCCGCTCCGAAGGACCCGCGAACAATCGGGAATTTCCACTTTACGTCACCAGTGGTTGTGTCGATTGCCAGCACGCCGCTCTTGCCGCCTTCGCCGGCTGAATCACCGGCCGAGAAAGGCTCGCCGCCTATGTATTGCCGCCCGGGCTCATAAGCCACCGGCGCGCTCCTATAGCCCTGTCCGTCGTCGCGGGCAACCACGTAGAGCCAGGAATTGGCGGGGTCGTAGGAAGGACTCTGCCAATTGGAACCACCCACACTTGTCGGGTACACAACGGTGCCCTTCAGAGACGCTTTCCACCCCGGCATCAGAATTGGCCGGCCGTCCTCCTGAAAGCCGCGATTCCAGTTTTGTCTGACGTAGGCTTTGGCAAAGAGAAGTTTTCCGTTTGTCCGATCGAGAACGTAAAACATTCCGTTGCGATCAGCCTGCATAATTAGCCTGCGCATTTTGCCGTCGATGATGCGGTCTACCAGTATCAGATCTTCGTTGGCATCCCAGTCGTGGGTGTCGCCAGGCGTGAACTGGTAATACCACTTCAGCTTGCCAGTTTCCGGATCGAGCGCGACGACAGAACAGGTAAACAGGTTGTCGCCTGCACGGACATCCCCGTTCATGTCTGGCCCCGGGTTGCCCACTGTCCAATAGAGCAGGTTGAGCTCCGGATCGTAGCTGCCCGTCAGCCAAGTGGCTCCGCTACCTTGTTTCCAACTGTCGCCGCTCCAGGTATCGTTGCCCAGTTCACCCGGGCCGGGAGTCGTATAGAACCGCCATAGACGCTTTCCCGTAGCCGCATCGTAGGCGTCAATGAAGCCTCGGATGCCGAATTCTCCTCCCGCAACCCCGACGATCACTTTGCCCCGGATGGCCAGGGGGGCTTCGGTAATGGTGTAGCCCTTCAGGGTGTCGGCCACCTGGGCTTCCCAAAGCACTCTACCCGTCCGGGCATCAAGCGCAACCACAGTGGCATCCAGCGTTCCGAAGAACACCCGATTCCCCATCACCCCAACTCCACGATTAAAGGGGTTGGTTTGATAAGGATTCACGACCTTCTGCCGCCGCTCGTATTTCCAGATCCCAAGTCCGGTCCTGGCATCGAGGGCAAATACCTGTCCCGGCTGTCCGGTGGTGTACATCGTGCCATCCACCACCAGCGGGGTGGCCTCCAGCAGCGAACTGCCAGGCATCTGCCTGGCCCATCGAACCTGAAGTTGTCCGAGGTTGCTGGGAGTAATTTGATTCAGCGGAGAAAAATGGAGACCTTGATAGCTGCCCCAATAGGTCAGCCAGTTTTGGGGTTCTGCTTGCGCGTTGCGCAGCCTTTCGAAACCCAGGCCGTCCGGCAGATCGGCCTGGGCTGCCTTGCTCAGATCGCGCGCCTTCAGGCTCTTCAGATAAGCAATCAGGCTCTGAATCTCCGCCGCTGAGAGAACTTGACCGTAGTTGTCCGGCATCAGGAACTCGCCGTGTTGTTCGGCGAGATTCTGCTTGTCGAAACGGCGCAGTTCCCCTGCTTCGTCAGTCAGAATCAGCGTGTAGTCATCCTCTGAACGTTTGACTCCGCGGATTTCTTCCCCATCCCTGGTCTTCACCCTTATGCCGCTTTGTTCAAACCATTGCCTCGCGGTGATTGCAGTGTTGGGGTTCAAAATCATTTGTCGTAGGTGATCGGCGGAATTTGTTCCCGCAGTGGAAAGGTCGGGCGCAACGATTCCCCCGCGCCCATTTACTTCATGGCAACGACCGCAGCCGCCCTTACTCCAGAATATCTTTTCGCCCGCCGCGACATCGCCCGGCACGATCTCATTCGCTGCTCCGCTGTTGCCACTGAGGCTCCGAAGATAAGAAATGATGCCCCAGACGCTGTCGGTGGGCAGAGAAAAAGCGGGCATCTGAGTGCCCGGAATGCCGTTCCGCACCGCCTGGAACATATCGGCGTCTTCGCTGCCGTGCCGGAGGTTTCCCGTTGCCAGAGCCGGACCGCGATCCCCTCGCCCCTCTCCCCCGTGGCAAGCTTCGCATGTCTGCCGATACAGCGCAGCGCCGGCAGCAATCGCCGCCCCATTCCCGGCAAAAGGATTCTTCTGAGCGTCAGGAGTATCCGATCTTTGTGCGAGTGACGTCACAACGCACAAACTGATCACCAAAATCCCAAACTGGGCACAACGATAACGATTAGCGGGTACGCGAAAGTCATGAGTCCTGCAATTACTCATCGGTGGCTCGATTGTGCATGAAGTGCAGCGAGAACGAACACCAGCGGGGCATTGCAACTAATGATTGGTTCGTTGCTGGAATAAGCGCGCTCATCGTCGACATACATACGCATCGGCGCTTGGCGCGGCAACGCCTTGGTAATCGGGTCCGCGGGATTGGCATTGGGCCCGTTTGATAGTAAACCCGGCCATGGCGCAACGATATTGTCGGCGACACTAGGCCGATGATGGGGATGCTGGAGGGGGTGTGAACCCAGCTGCGTGACCCATGAAATACCGAGACAGTTGCGGCCCAGCAGATAATGCAGGTTATTCAGAGCACAATCCAGGTGCGAGCTGTCTGGTTCGAACTGATTGGCGATCAGAAGCAATAAGGAATGATTTGCAACTACGGCATTCGAACCCCCCGCATAGTCTTCCAGCGCTAACGAATTACCATAACCATTTTCTGAGCTTTGATGGGCCAATTCTCTTGCTGTCTTCAGGGTGGCTTGTTGAATCGCTGCGACCGCCGCATCCGATCTATTTCTGCCGGCTAGCGCATAGCTCCAATATCCAAGAGAGGCTACTCGAGTCGCCGAAGGTAGCTCGATCTTTATTGTCGCTAACGGCTGCGGCAGCATCCCCATGAAAGCCTGATGGAAAACCGCATCTCCGGTTGTACGCCATAGCTCTGCCGTTGCCCACAGAAGTTCGTCGCGGCAGTCGTTGTCTCCAAATTCCGCGGTATGGATGCCAGTAGGATTCTTGAAAAACACGTTGGGATTATTCTGGCACCAACTCCACGCCGCGCGGGCGGCCTTCAGGCACTGTTGGGAAAATACCGGAGCATAGGAACTGTAACACCGCGCCGCAATTGCGGTTACGGCAGCCAGGTCCGCGGTAGCACAGGTACTCTTATACGGCACGGAGCCGGTGCCGATTACATAATTGGGGCCTAGCTCGTCCTGCGGCATGATGAAGGAACAAAAATCGTCGCGAGACTGTTTTTGCCACACACCGCCATCGTTGTCCTGCAGGGACAGCATCCATTGCAGATTCCATTGGATCTCAGCCAGGAAGTCAGGCACCTTGCCGCCGGATTCGGGAATCTGCAAAGCAAAATCGTGGAGTGAGGCCCCATATGACTCCCAAGCCCACAAAAGCGTTCCGGTGGTGATGCCTGAGTTGATCATGTATCGACCGTAGTCTCCGGCATCGTGCCAGCCACCATGGATGTCGCACCGGCCCGTTTTCCCGGAGGACCTGTGGAAGGCCGCATCCATGTGGCACTTGGGATGCGCATATCCCCCGCCAAGATTGACATCGCAACCACATCGCTGCCCATAGAAAGAACGCATCGTGAGCAGAAGCGCATTGTCGTACGCATCTTTGCGGATGAGAAATGAATCACCGCTTACCCCGGAATCGAGCTCAATCCGATACGCGCCCGGTACTTTCAGGGTGGAGAAGTCAGCGAATTGCACGCTATCTCCGGAAGCATTGTCCAGGCGTTGAGCACTCAATGTGGAACGAAGAGCGACGGAATTATCTCTCAAAGATCGAACAAGAAAGGAACCAGCGCGTGTGCTAACGGTAGCAACCTTGGAACTGTCTGGCAGAAATCCGATCTGATTCAGACAGATTCCATTGGCTCCAGCAGAAGCAGCCTTTGAGGAGCCGGCATACACTCCAGAAACCTGTGCACCCCATGAATCCTTAACAAAACCAAGCGCGCCCAGACACGACGCTGCAGTTTTCAGAAATTCTCGACGAGACATTCTCGGGCATCTCCCTGTCTCTACCTCGCTCCTCGACCGTGCATGGGCCACGTTTCGCTAGTACAGATACGCTTTCAGGCAATCGCCGAACATCCTGGCCCTAGCTTACGTGCCCTACATAATCGGGCGCATTTACCTGTACATGGAATCCATCCGGATCATAGAACTTGAAAGATTCCTTCGAATTTCCGTCGAATTTTAAGCCACGCTCCGTTAACTTTGCGCGAACCTCATCAGCGTTGAAGTTGGCCATTCCGAAGTCGTAGTGACTGACAGCAGCAGTCTTGCTTTGGTCTTGCTCAATGCCAAAAAAGGAGGACTCTCCCACTCCCAGAATATGTATCGTCGCCGACTGCTGCTTAAGCGGCATCCCAAAGAACTCCTGGTAGAACTGCGACGTACGGTGGAGGTCGGGGACCCGCACGGTGACATGGTTTATGGTAACCGCCCGGAAGCCCATCGGCGCAGGAGCTGCAAGCGCGACCGGCGCCAGGGATGTACTAGCGGCCAATGCTGCAAGGGAAACAGCAAATTGACGGCGACTTAACCTGCCACGCTCCAAATCGCTCAACATTCTTTCGATGGTTTCGATCATACGGTCCTCTCTATATAAACATTAAACATCGATCCTCGAGCGCTTCCTGGCCCAATACGTGCGCTGTTGACTTCAAGACTGTGCATCAGCCTCAATCCTTCTCCTTCAGGATCGTTGCGCACTTCACTGGGCGTGTCGAAGTACATGGTTGCCCGGTGTTCAACTGTATAAGTGGCCAATGCGGCAGGGCGTGGTGATTGGGATTTCCTGTCCGCGCAAACTTCTCACCCCTCGTTCGAAAAAGAAACCGCTAACTCTGCTTAAAAAATACCGAGCTGCGACTTGCTTGTGGCCCTGCGTAATATCACCAAAGAAGCGTGGCCACTGAGTTTCGAGGTAGTTTCATCTGCAGTTCGTAAGATCCTAAGCTGCATGGCACGAGTCGTTCCAGACCGCCACGGTTGGTCAGGACTAACACGTAGCTGCCATCTGGATTCTTGACGGCGACGTGATCGACGTCGGCCAATTGTCCGTGGGACGCAAGCACGCGTGCTCCGCGCTGCATTACCTTCGAATAGTGAGCGAAGGCCCAATACTGGCCACAGCGGGTGATCTTCTGCGTCTTGGAATGAATCGTCACGATGCCTCCGGACTGACCTGGCCCCATATTCGGCTTTCCCTCTTCGTCCAGTGCAAGATTCCAACCGACAATCGAGCAGCTCCAATTTTTGAGTACTCCAGTGAAGACTCCTGACCATTTACTCCAATCGGTCTCGAAATCGGGGCTGGTTATGACGGCGCCACCTTCGGTCCATTGCGCATGTTTATTCGGGAAGGCGTCGTGTACGCGTGTCATAGCATCGACGGTACCGTTATAGGCATGCCATGCCACGCTGTCCACATACCGGTTCACGCCCGGCTCGCTTAGCTGGTCAAGCGCGCGGCCCCACAGGTTATAGTTGTGATCGAGAATCCAGATCTTCGTGTCGAGGGAGGCGCGCTCCAGCTCAGGACCCAAGTAGTTCGCGACAAACCTCGATTCATCTTCCTGTGACCACAGGCACGCCGGCATCCGGCTATCCTGGTTGGTATCGACCTCGTTCTGAACTGCCGTCGCGTTGATCTTGACTCCCTCGGCAGCGTAACTCTGTAGAAATCGTACGAAGTATTCGGCATAAGGAGCAAAGAACTTTCTCTCCATGGAGCCACCCAACATCGAGCGGTTGGGTTTCATCCATGCCGGAGGGCTCCAGGGAGCCGAAAAAAGAAAGATGTCTGGATTCACCTCACGTGCCAAGCGCAAGGAGGGCAGAATATAAGCACGATCGTGCTCGATGCTGAACCGTTTCAGGTCGGGGTCCGGTTCGGGACTGTCGTCGAAGCTGTAAATGCTGGTGGTGTAGTCGCTGGACCCGATGCACGTTCGTCCCATCGAGAAGCGTAGTCCCTCAGGCCCAAACAATTCGCCGAAGAGCGACTTACGATCCTCAGGGCTCAACTGGTAAAACAAATAGCAGGAAGCATCGGTGAAAGCCCCGCCGAAACCAAGAATTTCCTGGTACCAGGTTGTGGGATCGATATGAACGCTCTCGCTGTCTTTGCTCGCGGTGGCGATCCATTTAGGGCCTTCGACCGGCGCAAATTTCTGCGTGTCAGAAGTGATCCAAACTTTCAGCGGACGGGGAACTGCTGTAGCTTGGCTCCATAAGGGAGAGCTTTTTGCCAAGGTGGCCGCGGCAGCCGCAGAGGCGGAAAGCTGCAGGAATTCGCGGCGGGTTTTCGGGAACATGTCGGCCGTCCTGTATACAGTAGAGATGAAATGCTTAACCGATTGAGATTTATGAGTGTCAAGTCGTCTGGAGCTGTTTGAAATCCGTGGAAGAGGGCCGTATAACCGTCGTGCCAGTATCCGTAAAATATCCGACGCCCTTTTTGTAACAGTTCCTAAATCATCCGTAGACAATCGATTGTTCAATGACGATAATGCAGGGGACGATAGTCCTTTCGATAGCGACTGTCAAGGCAAAAGTTCCTGACTTTACAATTGGACAATCGCTTGGTCAGGCTAGAGAATGAGGATCAGTTCCCCGGGGCAAGAGGCGAAGCTTAAGGCTTCCTTGGCTGAGGTTGTGATGAAGATTCCCCACGAACCTGACAAAACATCGAGTCGAGGCCGCCGCGATTTCCTCAAAGTCGGCGGGGTGTCCATTGCGGCAAATCTAGCCTACACTGCGCTGCCCCCCGGCGCACACGCTGAATCCACCGGTAAGGCCCCCATTTCGTCCGCTCAGGCGGTGCAGGAAATGATGCCCACGCGAAACCTGGGCAAGACCGGGTTTCGGGTTGGGATTTTCGGCCTGGGCGGGCAGGGTGCGCTGGAGAAAACCAACAACGAGGCGATCGCCGTGCCCATCATCGAGAAGGCACTCGAACTAGGAGTCAACTATTTTGATACCTCGGCGATTTACGGCGGGCCGGAACGCTGGAGCGAACGTTATCTTGGCAAGGGTTTAAAGGGGTATCGCGATCAGGTCTTCATCGCCAGCAAGACGAAGGAGCGTACCCGCGATGCCGCGCTCAAAAACCTAGAGGAATCTTTGAAACTGCTGAACACCGATCACCTCGATACTTGGCAGCTTCACGACGTCGGTACTCTCGACGACGTAAATGAAATTTTCGACAAAGGTGGGGCTATCGAGGCGTTCCTCCAGGCGCGCGAGCAGAGGATGGTGCGGTATCTCGGAGTGACCGGGCGGTTCCGTCCTGATGCTCTCATGGAAAGCATCCGGCGATTCCCGTTCGACACCGTCCTGATGGGTCTGAACGCCGCCGACAAATATTATTACAGCTTTGCCAAGGATCTTCTCCCCATGGCGGTCGAGAAGCAAATGGGCATCATCGGCATGAAAGTAATGGCCCGGGGCAGGATTCTTTCCAGCTGGACGCCGCCTCCGGTCGAGGTACAGAAAAAGTCATGGGAAGGCACGGGAGCCATCGCTACTACGCCCGGCACACTGACCAAACATGAAACGATGTTTTACACACTTTCGTTGCCTATCAGCACCGCGATCATAGGCTGCGATTCCGTGGAGCAGGTGGAGGAGTGTGTCCAGCTTGCCCGTGACTTCACGCCGCTCAACGAAAAGCAGATGGCCGCGCTGGCCGACAAGACAGAACCGATTGCAAAGCAGGCACTCTTTTTCCGCCTGATGAAACGCTGACCCTCCGACAAGAGCCGCCACTGGCTCGCCTCCGAAATCCGATGTGAATCACAGAACCTGAAGCCTCCGCACTGGCTTGTGCTTAAGGGATAAGAAGGCGATAACAGGCTTTGTCTTGCGTCTGGTGACGCTGTTTTAACTTTTGAATCCCAAAAAAGGAGGAGTCATTTCGAGAGCCTGCCTTTCTTCCTTGTCAGGGTTGTTCTGTAATTTGCATTGGGTGTCGAAAATCATGGTCGGACAACTCTCCGCCGAGAAAGCCGGCCAGTTGGGGATGCCAGCGTGATTGGGGTTACCGCTTCGCGCAAATTGAATCCACGCATCACTGACGTTGGCCGCGAGCGCCCTTGGCCCAAGGCCGCCACCCGTCAGGTTTTCGGAACGGTCGGTGTTGTCGAAGCAAAAAGGCAGATCGATGCAGTGGATAGAGCGCGGCCTGCCGTCCAAGACAGGCGTTTTCCAGGTGAACCAATAGAGATAAGCCGGTGTGCCTTGTGCGGCTTTGAGCCCAGCTTGAATCACCGCGCCCTGTCGGACCTGCGCAGTCATGGCGAGAGAGAAAATGTCAAACGGCTTCGCGTCCGGATGTGAGGCGCGGAATACTTCGATGATGTGCTCGGGATGGCTGCCATACATATCGCCCAGCCGTTTCTGCACCTCGCCTTCGGTCATCGCTTCGTTTTCAGGATGATTGAGGGAGGCCGTAAATTCGTTGAGCGTGGTGCCGATTAACATAGCGACCTGCGCGGAGACGGCGGGCGCAGTGGGATCAAAGGGATGCTGGGGCAGAAGCGTGCCATCCACCACTGGCCCCCAACCCAACTGATCGGCCACGCGGCTCCAGACAAGCGGACCGTGGGGATGGGTTTTCAGCAGGGCCGCGTCGCCAGCCTCGATCAGCTTCCCCAGGGGCACGGTGTGCAGTTGATCGAGTTGTGACGGGCTCAGATTGAGCTCATCGAGCATGGCCTGGGTCAAGATCGCGGATCTTTCCGGCACGACGGCGCGCAAAAAAGATCCGCTTTGCACGATGGCGCGGTGAAACAAGCCCTGCGCGGCGGGCATCGCCAGCAGGGTTCCAACTTTGCCGCCGCCGCCGGACTGGCCGAAGATGGTGACCTTGCCCGCATCGCCGCCGAAATTGGCGATGTTATCGCGCACCCACTCCAGGGCCATAATGATGTCGAGCATTCCCAGGTGCGCGGAGGCTGCGTACTTCTCGCCGTAAGGAGCCAGATTCAAAAATCCCAGAGGCCCCACGCGGTGATTGAGCGACACCACGACTACGTCGCCGCGGCGGCTCAATCGTTCTCCGTCATAGGAACGATGTTCCTGGCTGGAGCCTGACACGAAGCCGCCGCCGTGCAGCCAAACCATGACCGGGCGCTTCTTGTTGTCTTTGATTCCTGGCGTCCAAAGGTTCACGCGCAGGCAGTCCTCACCCTGAACTCCGTCGTCGTAGCAGAAAAGCCAGGATTCTTCATCGTAGTTCCAGGTCCCGCGTAGACCTTGCGGGCATACTCGTCCGTATTGCATGGAGCTGCGAAGACCGGTCCATGGTTTGGCTTTTTGCGGAGGCTGAAAGCGCCCGCTTCCCTCCGTGGTCTCGCCGTAGGGAATACCTTTGTAGGTGTAGACTCCATCCCTGATATAGCCGCGGACCTTTCCTGTGGCGGTTTCGGCGATCGCGTCCTCGTCAGACGCAACAATCGTGAATTTGCTGGCCGGCGCGGGTTGACCAGCATCCTTCTTGGTTGGGGCGGCCTGGGCAATGGCTGTTATAAGGCCGGAAGCAGCCGTTGTTCCCAGCAATCCTGCAGCGCTTCGTAGCACGCCACGCCGACTCATGGGCTTCTGTAATGCAAAGTGCTGTCGGTCAGTTCGTAGGTTCTCTCGCCCATCGCTCATCTCCCATGCTCCATTTCCATCGAGCGTATGATTTTGAAATCCATCCAGGCTCTGAATGCCGAGCCCTGTAGAATTCTGTCGTTTTGACCCCTGTTTGACTGTCATGATGTGCCGATCGCCTCCCCCTGGCGAACCCGGATATTTAAATGGTTCGCGATCCTTACGGTAATCAGAAGAATCCGTGACTATTTGGCACCAAGATGCGTATCAAAAAAATTAGCCATAATGCCGTCAGCTTCGCGGGATTCGGGCAGATTGGGATCGTACCAAAAGCAGTGATTTAGACCCTCGAAGACGACCAGACTTGCATCTACTCCGGCGCGCAGGAAGGTGCGGTGCAATATGGTGGTGTCGCTCAACAGCATGTCGCGGGTACTGGTCATGAACAGAGTTGGCGGCATCCCATGCAAATCAGCAAAGAATGGTGAGAGTACCGGATCCTTGGGATCGGCAGAGCCAACATACACGGCCAGCCACTGCACTCCTTTCGGCCGCGTATCGGGATGTCCGGAGAGTCCCTGGACTCCGTACACCTGTTGCGAGTCGCCGGTTTGTGTGAAGTCACCTGCGCCGGAAAATATCCCGAGTGCACTCGGAAGCGGCAGGCCAACCTGCTTGATTTTGACCGCGACTTCCGGAGTGAGCACGGCCCCAGCGGATGAACCATAGATGGCGATGTTCCGCGGCTCGTAGGTTTTCATCAGTTCTTTATAAACCGCAACGACGTCCTCGACCGGGGCCGGAAACGTGTGCTCGGGAGCCAGGCGATAAATCACCGACACTACTTTGGTCTGCGTCAGGTTGGCGATGGGGAGGGACTCGGTGAGTGAACCTGAGTCTGAAGTAAACCCTCCGCCATGAAGATTGATCAGCACACGATTCGCTTTGTTGGCTGGAACCACCAACGGCGTGACAATACTGACGGGCACACCGGCGATCGAGGAAAATTCGATATTCGCCGGATACACCGCCCGAGTCGCGTCAGAGGACATCTGCCTGGACTGCTTTGGTTGGGGTTTCGTGGGTGGCGGTGCCTCATGAGATGCAGCGTGGGTAGCCTGTCGGGCAAGAGATTTCTGCGCTTCAGGGCTGATGGTTTGTGGCACCGGAATAATGCGGGTGATGTAGGCCGTGCCTTCCTCATCGATATAATTTGACTCCTCCCCCGCCGGAGGTTGCGTAGCGGACTGCTGGGCAAGTACTGGCGGTGTGAAAGCTAGGAGAGCGAAAAAACCAAGAAAGACGGCACAGAACCGAAGCTTCATCTTGCCTCCAATGCCCGTGTGGGCCTATAGACACGCTTATTCATCAAAAGCGCGCCGCCCTTTCAGACGGATTGCGTCGTGTTGAGCACCGCGTCCCACAACCGTTCAGGCTGGTGTTCGAACTAAGACTTTGACAAACTCTCATCACATCAAGCACCGACAGGACAAACTACACGATGCCGGGAACCCGCGCCGCGCGCATCATCTCGGCCGCTTCAGCAATCTCCAGTGGCTGGCTCTCCAAGTCAGTTCACAAAACAGTCGAACTTCCATCAATCCGATCAGCTCGACGCTGGTGGATCTGAAAAATGAACAATGGTTGCCAACACCGGGCTTCCCTGCGTCCGCTGTCTCTTTGCACAACTCTCGCGCGTTGACTCCTCTTTCCTCGGAGGCGGCCCCAGTTGTCTTCTTCTTAACTTAGTGGGAGTCTCGTGGGACGGGAGCGCCACTGCATCCAACCAAAAAGTCCAGATCCGCTCCCTCATGCGCCTGAAGAACATGGTCAACATACAGTTTTGCCCAACCACGTTGGGGAGCAGATGGTGCTGTCCACTGCGTACGGCGTTGACTCAGGGTTGTGTCGTCCACATCCAGCCGAATTAGCCGGTCTGGCACGTCGAGCGTAATCATGTCGCCCGAGTGCACCAGTGCCAGGGGTCCACCGGCCGCAGCTTCGGGAGATACATGAAGTACGACTGTTCCGTAAGCAGTGCCACTCATGCGCGCATCCGAAACGCGGACCATGTCTGTCACGCCTTTGCGCAACAGTTTAGGTGGTATGGGCATATTCCCAACTTCCGCCATGCCCGGATAACCGCGCGGGCCGCAGTTCTTCAGGACCATCACGCAATTTTCGTCAATGTCCAGGCTCTCATCATTGACACGAGAGTGGAGTTCCTCGACGTTTTCGAAAACAACGGCGCGCCCGCGATGCTGAAGCAAGTGTGGACTGGCCGCGGAAGGCTTGATCACAGCGCCATTCGGAGCGAGATTGCCTCGGAGCACGGCGATGCCAGCACAAGGTTTGAAAGGTTCCGCAAAGCGACGGATCACGTCCCGGTTCCAGCACTCCGCATTCGCCACATTCTCCCAGACCGAATGCCCATTTACGGTCAGAGCCTCACGATTCAACACACCAGCCTCGCCCAACTCGCGGAGTACCGCTGGAACGCCACCCGCATAGTAGAAATCTTCCATGAGGTGTTTGCCCGAAGGCTGCAAATCAACCAGGCAAGGCAGATTTGACCCCAACCGATCCCAGTCTTCGAGAGAGAGCGCGACGCCAACCCGCTTCGCCAGCGCGAGCAGGTGAATGACTGCGTTTGTGGACCCTCCGATGGCCGCGTTGTTGAAGATGGCATTTTCAAGCGCTATCCGCGTGAGTATCTTAGAAATCCGCAAGTCTTCCCGCACCATTGGGACAATCCGCCGTCCGGTCATTTGAGCGAGTGTGTTACGGCGCGCGTCAACCGCCGGGATCGCAGCGTTGCCGGGGAGGCTCATGCCCAGTGCTTCCACCATGCTGGCCATGGTCGAGGCGGTTCCCATGGTCATGCAATGCCCTTTGGATCGGTTCATGCAGCTCTCTGCCTCGAAAAATTCAGCGAGCGGCATTTTGCCGGCGCCCACCTGCTCGATCATCTGGAACACGCCCGTACCCGAACCGAGTTCGCGGCCATGGAATTTCCCGTTCAGCATGGGACCGCCGGACAAACCGATGGTAGGCAAGTCGCACGAGGCAGCCCCCATCAGCAGCGATGGCGTGGTCTTATCGCATCCCATCAACAGGACGACTCCGTCGATCGGATTTCCGCGGATGGATTCTTCGACGTCCATACTGGCGAGATTGCGAAACAGCATCGCAGTTGGGCGCAGTTGCGATTCACCCAGCGACATCACGGGGAATTCCAGAGGGAAACCGCCAGCCTCCCACACCCCTCGCTTTACCCATTCAGCCAGTTCGCGAAAATGCGCATTACACGGGTTCAACTCAGACCAGGTGTTGCAGATGCCAATGACTGGCCGGCCATCGAATAAATCGTGTGGCCAGCCTTGGTTCTTCATCCAGCTTCGGTGCGAGAACCCGTCGCGATCATTTCTTCCATACCACCCGAGACTGCGCAAATTACTCATCCATTCCTCTCCGTTTCTCGACCGAATACCTTCGCGGCCGGTAAATCCGCGATTCTTACCAAAGAAGGCAATACAACGCGACGGTAGTCACAAATAGGATAGCCAGCTGCAGGCGCCAATCGAATATCCCGCGAAAGCGTTCCGCCTGACCTCTCCAATTAATCGTAAGTTGCTCGAGCTTTGCCGGGTCGGTCTTTCTGGTGAAGGAGGACACGGCAAACAACGTAATGATGCAAGCAATTGTTCCCCAAAGTCCGCGGTAGGTGTAATTGAGGGTCAGGGGATTGGCGTGGAGCCAAGGAAAAAGCCTGCTGCCCGCTCGGGCTCCGATCAACTGGTCGGTTACAAATACGACGCCAAATACCGATCCCACCAAAACCGAGGCCAGCGCGCCGGCCGCCGTCACCTTTTTGCTCAGAATGCCGAACACAATTGCCGGAGCAACGGGCAGTGTGAGATAGAGAGTAACGGCCTGCAAGTACTTGTAAAGCCCGTCCGGAGTCTTGTAGACCGCATAGGCCGCCATGATGCCGAGAAGCGTCGCTGCAACGATGGCAAACCTTCCCAGCAGGACTTGGGCACGCTCGCCTGTTCGCGGGCGAAAATGAAGAACAAAGTCACGCACCGCAAGCGTGGAAACCGAATTCATCACCGACAGTGTCGAACCGATAAGCGAAGCCAGCAGGGCAGCAAGGAGCAGCCCCCGTATTCCGGTGGGTAGCAGTTCGTTGAGGAGAGTCACGAATGTAGTCTTGCTCTCTCGTCCGGGAAAGAGCGCCAGGGCGATGACCCCCGGCAGAGCGAAGATGAACACGGGCGAAAGCTTCAGGAGAACCGTAAACATGGCGCCCCAACGCGCCTGCTGGATGTTCCGCGCCCCTAGCACGCGTTGGACATTCACCTGATCGACCCCCCAGTAGAATGTGCCCGCGTAAATCGCTGTAAGGATTACTCCCCAGAACGGGTAATTCGGGTCATCGTACGGTTTCGCGATGTGCACCGCGTGAGGGACCCTCAAGGCAAGCTCGTGCCATCCTCCCACCCGGTGCAGCCCCGTGAACAGCATGACGGTGCAACCAAGAATGATAATTCCGGTCTGGATTGAATCAGTGTAGGCAACAGCGGTAAAGCCACCGATAATCGTCACGCACGCGGCCACTCCTCCCATAACCCAGACCACAGTCATCACGTCCCAACCAACGAGCCCACGCAATACGAGTGCGCCCGCATAAAGATGGAACGCCATTTTCGTGGTGACGGAAATAGCTAGCATCAGCCCTGAGAAGAGGACGCGAGCTAAAGGGTGGTAGCGCGTTTCTAGAAATTCCGGGGTGGTAAACACCCGGTTGCGAATGTAAAAAGGAAACAGGAACACGGCGGCGAAGCCGAGGCACCAACAGGTTGTGAGTTCGACGGTTCCGGCTGACAGTCCGTATCTGTAGGCGTCGCCCGAGAGCCCGACCAAGTGCTCGGCTCCGATGTTGGTCGCAAATAGGGATGCGCCGACGAGTGGCCACGGAAGGCTGCGGTCAGCCAGAAAAAAGCTGGCACTATCCGCTGACGACTTCTTCCGGACAGCAAGGTATAGGCCCAGGATGATGCTGGAGCTTAAGACTGCAAGGCAAATGCACCAGTCGACAAGACCGAGGGAAAAAGACATTGGTTGATCCCGGATAACGGCGCCGCTTCGGTGACGTGCGTCGCCTACGCGCCCCCGTGCCCTACAGACATGAACTGAGCCATTACGGCTAGAAAAATGCCGCAGTGTTCACTGCGCGGTAAGTCCTCCGTCAATGATCCAATTGCAGCCAGTGATCGACCGGGACGACGGACCGAACAAGAAGGCGACCAAGTTTGCTATCTCTTCCACGGTGATGAACCGCTTCACCAAAAAGCGGTCCAGGAAGGGCTCGACGACAATCTGACCTTCGGCGATCAAGTTCTCGGTATTCGTGGTGAGGACGGCGCCGGGCGAAATGGTTACCACCCGTACCCGCGGTGCTAACTCCACGGCCATGGCCCGCCCCATTGCAACCAAGGCCCCTTTTGTGGACGCGTAGGCAATCAAGTTCGGGGTTCCGACCCAAGCATTCACAGAGGCAATGTTCACGATGCAAGGATCTGGATTATCGCCGGGAACCGCCTCGGCGAATGCCTGACTGAGAAAGAATGGCGCTCGCTGATTGATCGCCACAACGCGGTCAAACTCTGAGATCGTCGTTTCGGAAAGGGGCTTGTGGAAACTCCACGCCGCACAGTTCACCAGGCCATCCAGCGAGCCCACTTGCTCTAATGCCGAGCGCATCAGGTCGCGTGCAGCATGCGGCTCTGCCAAATCCCTCACCAACGCGATCGCCGAGCTTGAAAACAGTGGATCGGACAGGCACTCCTGCAGGACGGGATTGCAATCAACCAGAACCAATCGGGCTCCGGCACCAGCCAAGCGGCGGGCAATTCCAAAACCCAAGCCCTGAGCGGCTCCCGTAACGAGTATCGTGCGGTGCTTCAGGTCGATATCCATATCTCACACGAACACGAGCCCGAGACTGAGCAGTAGTTTAGAAAGCGCGACATAAACCCAGAATTTCTAACTTCTTTTGTTCTTTTACAGCATGCGCCGCCCGGCTTGGGTATGTTGTGCCGGTGCCAGCCCGGCATTCCTAAAACCCTCAACTACTGCTCCGAACGCAACGCGCGCCGTCAACAGGTGGTGCATTCGATCTCGTGCAAACCCACCAGCAACTCCCTCAGCTGTTCAGCATGCGCTCGAGAAATGGCGGAAAGAGGCTTTCGACTTTCGCCCACGGGAATTCCGCGTAGGAGAGCCGACTCTCGCGTCACGGCGAGCCAATGCGGGTCGTTATTGGGGCAAGAGACAGCTCGAAATTCGAGTCTTATTAAGGGTATCAGGGGGTAAAAGAGCTCCCGCGCTGCGCTTAGGTTCTTTTCGACCGCCAATAACCGGTATAGCATCACCGCCTTGCTGGGTACAATCATGGGCAAGCAACTGATCCAACCGTCGGCTCCGACCGCGAGCCCTTCAAAGGCGATCAAATCGTTGCCCACAAATACCGGAAACGCCGGACCACAAAGAAGCTTGGTATCGCGGACTCTGCTGACCTCAGCGGTCGACCACTTCACCGATTGCACTACGCCCTCTTCTGCCAGCTGTTGCACTTCCTCAGGCACGAGGTCGATCCCACTCGTGCCGGGGACGTTGTAGAGCATCACCGGAAGCCCCACAGCTTCTCGCACTCTTCGCAAATGATCGAAAACGTCCCGCTTCGGTGGCCGGAAGCCATAAGGTGCCATAACCATGAGTCCCTTGCACCCGGCGGACCTTGCATGCTGACCAAACTCAATCGCAGCCCTAGTGCTGTATTCAACGACTCCGGCCAATACCGGGACTTTAGCGCCTGCTTCATCCATTACCGCGTCAAGTACTGTCTTCCGCTCCATCATGCTTAGTGCGAGGGGCTCGCCCGAGCTGCCCAGCGGAACCAAACCATCGACGCCCCCGGCGAGAAGAAACCTTACAAATGCACGAGTTCCTTCGAGGCTAATGGTTTCGTCTTTCTCGAATGCAGTGATCGTAGGAGCATAGACGCCCCGGGGCGAGAACCCATTGGGATCAATCGGGCACAAATTGGTTCTCCTTTGTAGCCGGGGCAGTGGCGGGAGGGGGAGGAGGGATGGGCATCTGTAAAATTCAGCACTCCATGATTGGGCTGATCATCGCTAAGCGCGAAACACGTACTGGGCCGCTCGTTTCGACACCGGTTGACCGGCTACTCGCCAAATAGGCAACTTCGGTACAATGTCGGTCGCCCCTTGTCACTGTTACCCTAAATATCTTTAGACAATCGATTGTTTCGCCACGATGACGCAACAGACCATAGTCTTTTCCAGGGAGGCTGTCAAGCCAAAAGTTCGCGATTTTGCTTTAGACAATTGCTTGTTTAACTAGAGAGTTTGGGACCAGTCTGGACGAGAGGCGAGGTCCCCTGCTTGGTGGAGGTCGTGACACTAAGTTTAACATTTGGACCACCTGATTTGAGACCAAACATCGTTTGTGCCGTTGGCATACTCCTCTGGAGTAAACTCTCCGTAACCGATCACGAAAGGCCAGATTCCGACCCATCTGACGGTGGAAGGCCGCAGGCTATCGGGAGGTTTTTCTTAACATAGTGGGAACAAGCGATGGCAGGGGAAGAAGGACGGTGCATGAGAGAAAAACGGCGAATCGCATCTGGGCCTACGAGCCTGAAGAAATTAGCCGAACATCTCGATCTGAACCCCGCGACAGTCTCTGTTGTTCTCAATGAAGTGCCGGGCCGGTCGATTCCTCAGGCTACACGTGACCGCATTAAAGCCGCAGCCAAAGAACTGAATTACCAGCCTAGTCTTCTGGCACGCTCACTCCGCAATCGGCGCACGTTGAGTATAGGGATCTTGGTGCCTGAACTGAGCGAGGGTTACCACAATCAACTGGTGGGGGGTATCGGCGATCATCTGATCGAAACGGGATACTTTTACTTCACCGCTCATCATCGGCGTAGGAAACATCTAGTCGAAGAATACGGCCGAATGCTCCTCAGTCGGGGCGCGGAAGCTCTGATTGCCATTGACACGCCGTTGGAGCATCCCTTTCCTGTTCCTGTTGTGGCAGTCGGTGGACACCGTTCTATCGATGGCGTCACCAACTTGATACTCGACCACCGTTTTGCGGCAGAATTGGTTCTGACGCATTTGCATGGTTTGGGACATCGACACATTGCCTTCGTCCGTGGGCAGTCATTTAGCGAGGATGCTAGTGAACGCTGGCGGTGCATCGTTCAGGTAGCTCGCGAAGTAGGCATTCCGATCACACCAGAACTTACCATACAGCTGGACCGCGACGTCAGCTCCCCTGAATTGGGCTACCCTGTCATCCAACATCTGCTTTCAAACCGCGAGCGGTTCACAGCCTTGGTCGCCTTCAATGACATGTCGGCCATAGGCGCGATACGCGCCCTGCAGGATTCTGGGATGCAGGTACCCGCTGATGTTTCTGTCATTGGATTCGACGACATCAAGGCGGCGGAGTTCAATAACCCAAGGCTCACGACCATCCGACAGCCATTGGCCAACATGGGAAGGATGGCGGCACAATGCGTCTTGAACCGGATTCATGGAAGAGAGAGGTTCCGGAAACAGATTATCGTGGAGCCAGAACTGGTAGTACGCGAATCTACTCAAGCGATCCGACAAGGGAATCAGCCTATTCGCAAAACAAACAAACTTCCCCGCTAGGTTCCAACGTGCTCACGCATCCAGCTCAACGGTCCACATCAGCCTTCGATTAGATCTTCTTTTACATTTAGAATGTGCACTCCGCCCGATTGTTTGTCTCTCGACCGCAAACTTCTCGTCCGTGCACGAAGATCACGGGGAGTCGCCGGTACGCAGGACTAAAAAAAAGATATGAGATCCTGGCCCTCCTCCGAACCACGTACAAACCACGACTATGTTAGGCCATCTTAGCTGTGCCGCCGTGCATCACTTTCACAATAGGACATGGAGACAGCGATGACGATTGGAAAAGGAAAGCGGCCACACGACTCGAACCATCTTGCCAAGTGATTGTAGACCGCTCCACGAACTGACCCACTACCGAGCCTTCGCGGAACGTTCTGTTTCGGAGAACGTTTGCTGTACACTGGCAGGTCAGACGAAAACGAGTATCAATGAAGCGAGCTGTCAATCACATGCGATCCTACAGCGAACTTTTTGAGAAATCCCCCTTTGTCAGGAACCCATGTTCCGGTATTTCAGAACGCGCCTTGAGCATGAAGCCGAACAAAGTCGTCCCTCGCTATCCGACTCTAGCCCTTGAGAAGGGCCTCGACATACTGGCGCTCTTTGCCAGCGAGCCGGCTGGGGTCACCAAGAGTTAATTTCAGAAACGCTCAATCCTTTCGCGACTGGCGCGAATCCAAGTGTTTACGTTTATCCATTAAACAATCGGTTGTTTACTGTTCACAGCCTCAAATAACTCATTGTCAGTAGATCGGAAATGTTGTATACAATATCGCTTGTCTCGATGGGGGCGACCCGAATCGATCGTATGAATCTTCGAGGTCGAACTCTATCCCAGGATTTGCAGGTGAAACGGGGATCCAACAACATCGCTCCCTTACGGGTCCACTCGCTGCTTCAGCGAGAATGAAAAGGAGAGTCCTGAGAGCAGAATCGATGACCACACACTTTGTCACAGGACGACGTCGACTGGGATTGTGCCAATTGTTCATCTTGCTCGGTGCGCTTTGCCTGCCTGCCGTCGCCCCGGGCAAAACCAAACATTACCAGGGCGAGCCGTTTCACGACAGCGTATATAAGGGTGGTCCGCAAGATATTCCGGGCCGAGTGATGTGCGCCTACTACGATCTAGGCGGTGAAGGTGTCGCATACCACGATGCCGATGCGAAAAACAACGGTAGTGGCGGCTTGAACCCGGCGGATGGGACTTATTTGAACCAGTTCCGCATGGATGAGGGGGTTGACACTTCTTATACAAAATTTCACGACGCGATTGACAACAATCCGTACAACTTAGTGCAACCGCCCGAGAACCTACTCTATATCGGATGGGTTGTGGCGGGCGAGTGGTTCAACATGACAGTGGATGTCCAACGGGCCGGTGTCTACACAGCAGACCTCCTCTATACCTCAAGCGGTGGCGGCGACATATCGTTTGATGTGAATGGAAAAAAACTCACGGGCCGTGTCACTGTCCTGCCGACCTACAATGCCTCCGACCCGATCGCCTGGCGCCAAATGCACCACTGGGGTTTGATGAAGAATCTAGTCCAGGTCAAACTGAAAAAGGGAGTCCAGGTGTTGACTCTGCACGTGCTGACGAACGGGCACATAAACTTCGCCTATCTGGATTTCAAGTCCAAAAGTGGTTAGGGCTTCATCGGAACCAGGGCATCGTGTCTCTACCCTCAATGTCCGGTTGGCGCAGGGACCCGCGGCCTATCCGCTGCGCCTGCTTCAGACTCTACGATCTTTAGTACTGAGGAGGTTGCTGTGTCACAATCACGTCGTGATTTCCTGAAAGTGAGCGCCGCGGGAGTGGCGGCTTTGAGCCAGGGGGCATACGCCTTTGGCGTACCCGCTGCCCCCAAGGGCGAAATCGATGTCCGCCTGACTGCGGGCGCTGCGAGATTCGCCGCGCAACCGTCGGTCAAATGGCAATCCCTCGCCGGCATGTCCGGTGAAACAATCCTGCTCGATCCCACCAAGGCGTACCAGGAGGTTCTGGGCGTCGGCGCCGCGCTCACCGAGGCGGCCTGTTACATGTTCAACCAGTTGCTTCCGCATGTCCGAGAGCAGTTGTTTCACGAGCTCTATCATCCTTCCGAGATGGGTTTCGGCGTCTGCCGGACTTGTATAGGTTCGAGCGATTATTCCACCGTGGCCTACAGCTACGATGATGGCGACGTGGACCCCGAGCTGCTGCGCTTCTCCATTGACCATGAACGTGCGTACGTTCTACCGATGTTGCGCCTCGCCCGCAAGATGAACCCGGAGCTGTATGTGTTCGGCGCGCCCTGGAGTCCGCCCGGGTGGATGAAATCGAACGGATCCATGCTGGGCGGAAGCATGCGGAAACACAGCCTGGCAGTGTACGCCGACTATTTCGTCAAATACTTGAAAGCCTATGCCTTAGAAGGCGTGGTAGTCGACGCGGTGACACCCCAGAACGAAGTGGATACCGACCAGGACGGACGGATGCCGGCCTGCCTCTGGGCCCAAGAGCACGAGATTGAGTTCGTGGGCAAACATCTTGGCCCGGCGTTGGAAAAGAACCAGCTTGCCACCAAGATCTGGATCCTCGATCACAACTGGAACCTCTGGGGAAGGGCGACGTGCGAATTGGAGGATCCTGACGTCAATAGGTACGTTGAAGGTATTGCCTGGCACGTCTACGGCGGCAAGGACACTGCCATGAGCCAGGTGCATGAGTCCTACCCGAACAAGCATGCCTACGTGACCGAATGCAGCCCCGATTACAAAGACCCGGCTTATATGACCAATTGGGCGACTTGGGCAGAACAGTTCGCCGGTATGTTCCGGAACTGGGCCCGGTGCGTTACCAGTTGGAACATGGTCCTGGATGAGAAAGGCTGGCCCAATATTGGACCTTTTTCAGCAGGTGGTGTTCTGACTATCGACTCGAAGACTCACGAAATTACGCGCACCGGCCAGTACTGGGCGCTGGCACACTATGCACGGGCGGCCCGCCGTGGTTCGCTACGCTTCGATTCCCAGGGCCAAATCGAGAAGGTCTCGCACGTAGCCTTTGCTCACCCCGACGGTAGTCACGCCACCGTGCTGACGAACACCGGCGGAGAAAAGAAAATCCGCCTGCAACTGGCCGGCATGGCAGCCGAAGTTGTTTTACCCGAAGCCTCTGTACTGACCTTGACTTGGAAGTAGACAGGAAAAAGTCAGTTTAAAATCCATGCCCAAAACTGTAACGTTTCGCTTGTTCAAATCCCAATATATACCAGTTACACCGCTCGATTGATACCAGGCCCACGCAGCACGCTCGATTCCAGAAATTGCTGGCGGCGATCGCAGTTACCTCCCTGGGTCCTCGGCGAA
>Ga0137403_10001311_pt1 | contig 31306 bp, 34 predicted proteins | sample CZOMad2_1_16fung_FD_122057 | JGI IMG/M metagenome (GOLD analysis project Ga0137403, IMG submission 122057) | Vadose zone soil fungal communities from Angelo Coast Range Reserve, California, USA - CZOMad2_1_16fungal (Hybrid Assembly) | ecosystem: Environmental > Terrestrial > Soil > Vadose zone... | reverse complement strand
ACCTGGGCCTTCAATCGCGCCGACCTGACGGAATGCCTATCGATGGAGCATTCGCGCGCCGCCCTAAGTCGGATCATGGCCCGAGTCGGCGACAGTATGGTCACGAACCACCGGCGACCGATCCTGACTCTCGTCGAAGACACCTCGCCAGGCATTCATGATACACTGATCGCGGCTTGCGATCGGTACCGCTATGAGCTGTTAGGATGTACCACCTATCACGACAATTGCACCGATAATTTGGCGGCGGGCATGGCAGCGCTTGGTTTGACGCCGCCGAAGACGCCCAGCCCATGGAATCTGTTCATGAATATACCGGTGCAGGCCGACGGTCGTGTGTCGTTCGAGCCCCCGGTCTGCAAGGTGGGCGATTACCTCGTGCTGCGTGCGGAGATGGATTGCGTCATCGCCTTCTCTGCCTGTCCGCAGGATATCGTGCCCATCAACGGTCTGGCCTGTACGCCAACCGAGGCACACTTTGAGATCATGTAGGTGGGAAGTTATTGGGGACGAGAGAGCGCCCGAGTGGCCAGCTGTCTCGATGCAGGGTGGTCGCAGAGCCCCCTCTACTGGAAGGGGAGGGAGTAGATATAGGGGAAAGGAGGATGTCGTGATTCAACTGAACCGCATCGGCCATGTGCTTTTGAGGGTAGCGGATATCGAACGTTCGAAGGCATTTTATACCAAGGTGCTAGGGTTTGAAGTGGTTGAGCAAGACCCTGAGCATGGCGGGGTGTTCATGAGCCTGGGCGAGCATGGCCATACGCTGGATTTGTCCCCAGTGGAGAATCCCGAGACCGCGGCACCGGTCACGCCCAACCGTGTCGGTGTCCATCACATCGCCTTCATGGTCGATAGCGAAAAGGCTCTCAAAGACGCCTATTTCACACTCGAAGATCAAGGGGTCGAAGTGGTACGGGCCATCGATCATGTGAGCCAGAAGAGCATATACTTCCATGATCCGGATGGCAATCGCCTGGAGATCTACTACGAGCTGCCCAATGCGCCCGAAATGTTTCGCCAGGGTCGCGGGGACCGGGACGAGCCCCTGGTCTTCCAGCGCTAGGATTGCTGGCACCGGGTGAGGCATGCCAATGCACTGAGGACGGCCCCAGGGCAGTCTTCGACTTCGTCTGCGTCGACTAGGACATCGTGGGGTCGTCCTTCGTGGCCTTGAGCGAGAACATCAGCGGGATACTCTTCCTCCCGTCGGGTAATTGCCAATAGCGCTCCGGCCCACGTTCGAGCCAGGGGAAGACAGCCCATGCCACGAAGGGGTATTCCTCAAAGGCGGTGATCCGCAGCCCGGCGCGGAGCAGCGACCCGATGATCTCTGCTAGGGGATGAATCCAGGCATAGGTAACGCTGCGGATGGGGGCGTCGGGCACGGCATAGCAGCCGTTTTCCTCGATGCATAGCGGCTCAGTCCCCTGGAAATAAGGGTACAGGAGACGGAACTCCCGATCCTCTCGGTTTTCGTCGAACAGCAGTGCGACGGGGTGTGCTTCCACGATATAAAAGATGCCGCCAGGCTTGAGGAAATGGGCGATCACTTGCGCCCAGCGTTCGAGGTCCGGCAGCCAGCTCAGCACGCCGTGTGAAGTGAAGACGACATCGAACTGGCCCGTGAGGTGCTGCGGCAGATCGTAGAGGTCGCACTGGATAAAGTTGGCGGGAATCCCTACCTCGGCAGCTAAGGCACGTGCGGCTTTGATGCCCTCCTCGGAGAAATTGATCCCCGTCACGATGGCTCCGCGACGGGCCCATTTAAGCGTATCCAGCCCGAAGTGGCATTGCAGGTGCAGCAGCGACTTGCCCGTCACGTCACCCGGCCCGGCGAGCACGATCGGGTCGAGGGTCCCGCCTCCCGCCTTGAAGCCCTCGATATCGTAAAATTTCGAGCCGAGGTGATACCGGGTCCAGGTGTCCCAGGTCTCTTGATTGGTCTTGAGATACTCGTCCATCGCCGTTCATCCTATATGGGCGATCACCTCTTTGAACTGCCGCATGGCGGCGATGTGCTCATCCGGAAATTTCAGCCCACCTTCTCTAGCCTCGGCGATGAAATGAGTGGCGCCCAGGCTCTGCCAGGCTTTTACCTGCTTGACCCAGTCTTCAGGTGGCCTGCCGCCGACCCTCACGCGGCCTTCCAGGGGTAGCTGTGACGGATCACGACCGGCATCTTTGGCATATTGATGCACCTGGGCCACAATCGCCTGGCCGTCCTCGTTCAGCGGAATATTCGGGCACCAGCCGTCGGCCAGACGTCCCACCCGGCGCAGGACCGCATCGGGTGGACGGGGTGGTTGCCGACCGCCGACCCCCAGCCAGATGGGGATAGGACGCTGCACTGGCAATGGATTCAAGCCCGCATGCGAGATGTTATGCCAGCGACCGTGAAAGTCGACCACCTCCTGGGTCCACAAGGCGCGCATGACGGCGATCTGTTCCTCGCACCGGCGGCCTCGGTTGTGAAAATCCTGGCCCAGGGCTACGTACTCCACCTCGTTCCAGCCGACGCCAATGCCAAGTCGCATACGGCCGCCGCTGAGCACATCTATTTCAGCGGCCTGCTTGGCGACCAGGGCGGTTTGCCGTTGTGGCAAAATCAAAATTCCGGTGGACAACGTGATTCTGCTGGTGACGGCCGCCAGATAGGCCATCAGCGTTAAGGGTTCATGCACGACGCTTTTGTATGAGTACCGGCCCAGGCTGGGGTGCTGATGAAACTCGGGGTCTGCCCCGAGGACATGGTCGGCGATGAAAATATTGTCGTAGCCGACCTCTTCAACGGCCTGCACGAAGGCATGAATCGCCCCAAGATCGGTGCTGATTTCGGTTTGCGGAAAGATAGCGCCGACTTTCACAACGATGGCTCCCTTATGAGATCACTTCCATTGACTATCTGGAGGCCAGATGTTGGACGCTCCGCGGCCGGCCCCCTGCGGTCCCTCAGCACGCCAGTCCTGGATGGTGTCGCGAAACTTGAGGAAGTGCGGTGCTTGTGTATGCGCCTGGAACGCCGCCTCGTCTTCATACACTTCGTAGAGCCAGATGCGGTTCACATCGTTGGCATCCTGAATGACATCGAACCTGAGGCAACCTGGCTCGTCGCGCACGGAACCCTGGGCGTCCTCTGTCACAGCGGCGATGAACTGGTCCTTGAACCCTGGCTTAATCTGGATCGGTGCAATGATAACGTACATAATGCCTCCTCAGCTTATTTTATTATTGACGATCTGATGCGCCGAACGCAATTAGCAAGCTGGTATGCGCCTCCGCTAGTTTCACAGCCCCCTGCAGGTACGGCAGCCGACAAGGATATGCCAGCCATAAAGCGATGGTGGCTGATGCGCCCGCCCGACAGCGCTACTGTAGCATTGGATCCGCAGCGCCGGAAGAGAAATTTTTCGTCATGACGTTTGTTGCTTGTGGCGGGAGCACAAGCGGGGTACAATCGCCCTCACTTATGGCGTGAGGCTGAAGCTACTTGAAGGGAGGCACATCATGGCCACGGGCTACAGTATTTGTCTCGGGACAACGGGATGGGGCGTATGGAACAGTCCAGATGCGGGGAAGTCATGGGTTCGCCATCGCTCCCCTTTTCCGCTGAATAGTCGCATCCAAGCGTTGGCCGTGCATCCGACAGACGCGCAGACGATTTTTGCCGGCGGGGATACGGGCCTGTTCGTCAGCCGCGACGGCGGAGCAAAGTGGGAGAGGATCGGCTCGGAGGGGAATGTGCCGACCATCTGGTCGCTGGCGGTCGACCCCGTCGACCCCCATACTCTCTTTGCAGGGACAAGGCCTGCCGGCGTCTATCGCTCGCGCGATGGCGGACAGCGCTGGGAGAAATTGTCGGTGGAAATCGCCAAGGAATGCTCCATCGGGACGCCATTCGTGACCAGCGTCATGGTTGATCCTGGCGACCACCGCACTGTATGGGCCGGGGTTGAAATCGATGGCGTGTTCCGCAGTCTGGACGGTGGAGAGACCTGGGCGCATGTCGAGACCGGGTTGTACGATCCGGACATCCACGCCATGGCGATTGCGCCCACGCAGCCCACACGTGTATTCGCCAGTACGGCCCGTGAACTGTTCACCAGTGTCGACATGGGCGAGAAGTGGCAGCCGCTCGGCGTCAAAGCGAAATGGCCTCTGCCCTATGCGCGGGGCATCGCCGTCAAGGCCGATGATCCGGGAGTACTCTATGCCGGATGTGGCGAGACCACGACCGGAGAGAAAGGCCATGTGCTGCGCTCTACTGACGCGGGAGAGAGGTGGGAAATTCTCCCACTCCCCGCGCCAGCCAATTCAACCATCTGGGGCCTGGCGACGCACCCTGCTGAGGCGAACCGCATCCTGGCTTTCAGCCTGTTCGGAGAGGTATATGTCAGTGATGACGCTGGCGATTCCTGGGCCAAGATCGGGCGGGAGTTTGGTGAAATCAGGGCAGCGGCATGGCTGCCCAACTGAAGAGGATTCTTACACGGCTTGCAGGATATGACGGAATATTCACGGATGAATCGGAAAGGGGTGCATTGTGCTGATCAACCTGAAGATCGACCGCATGGAGCCATTTGCCGATGGGCAGGAGTTTGGAACGGCGGGGAGTTACCTCCGCATTACGGGAACGGCGTACGGGGAGCTGGACCCAGACCATCCGCTGCATGCCGTCATCGTCAACCTGGACAAGGCACCCCGCAATGGACGTGGCCTCGTCGAGTATGAGGCGGAGTTCGATATCCTGCGGCCGGCGGATGTCGAAAGAGGCAACCGAAGGATCCTCTACGAGGTGGTGAACCGGGGACGCAAGAATCTCCTGCCAGTGTTCCATGTGGCACCCGAAACCTCTCCCACGTCCTATAATGACCCTGTCACGGCGACGGATGCTGGCACTGGTTTTACCTTCCGCGCCGGCTATACCCTGGTCTGGAGTGGGTGGGACCCGGATGCCCCACGTGCCAATCACGGCCTGGCTATGCGTGTCCCGGTGGCAACGCATCATGGCACGCCCATCGTGAAAACCACTCGGGATGAGTTCGTGTTCGGCACGCGGGTTCCCACCACACGGCTGACGGCTCCCATGAGTTATGAGGCGGCGACTCTGGACCAGGGCCAGGCGCGTCTCACCGTACGCACCAGAGAAGGGGACCCACGCACCGAGATTCCGTCAAGCCAGTGGGCCTATGCGAATGCCCGTAGCATCAAGTTACTGCCGGAGGGGACCGCGTTCCAGCCGGGCTTGATCTACGATTTCTGGTATCCAGCGAAGGATCCCAAAGTGCTGGGCATTGGCTTTGCGGCGACGCGCGATCTCATCTCTTTCTTGCGTTACGAGGCCAGAGATCGTGCTGGCAATGCCAACCCCGTAGCGCTCAACGGCGGTGACCCGGGGTTTAGGGCGGTGCTGGCGTTCGGCCAGTCGCAGAGCGGTCGGTATCTCCGCGATCACGTCGCGCTTGGCTTCAATCAAGATGAGGCGGGGCGCAAAGTCATCGACGGCTACCTGAGCCATGTCGCCGGCATTGGCAAAGTATTCGTCAACTACGAGTTTGGCCAGCCCTATCGCACTCGCACCCAGCATGAGGACCATTGGTTCCCCGAAAACAATTTTCCGTTTGCCCATGCAACGCTCACCGATCCGGTGACCGGCCAGACCGGAGGCTTGTGGCGAGGCGATGGCTTCGATCCGCTGGTCATCGAGGTCAATACCTCGACGGAATACTGGCAAAAGGGCGCGTCGCTGCTGCATACGGATCCGCTGGGGCAGCAGGACATCGTCATTCCCCCTTCGGTCCGCCACTACATGGTCGCTGGAACCCAGCATGGCGGCCGCTCGGGTATGCGAGCCGCACGCGGGACTGGCATACACCCCCGCAACCCTCACGACCCGACGCCAGCGCTTCGAGCCCTGTTAGTGGCGCTCGATCAGTGGGTCACCGCAGGCGAAGAGCCGCCACCCAGTCGCGTGCCAACGCTCGCAGCAGGGACACTGGTGGCGCCGACAGGCGTGAAATTTCCAGCCATCCCCGGCATGCAGGCGCCGGGCTTTGCCGACCGTGTCGAGGTGCTGACGGATTGGGTGCACCCCGAGTCCACACCTATCAGCGCCTATACCCCACTCGTATCACAAGTGGATGGTGATGGGAACGAGACGGCCGGCATTCGTCTACCGGCCATCGCCGTGCCACTGGCCACCCATACGGGATGGAATCTCTACAAGGCCCCCTATCCTGAGGGCGAGCTGTGCGATCGCGAGGGCTCGTATGTGCCCTTGGCCAAGACCAAGGCAGAGCGCCTGGCGAACGGGGATCCGCGTCCGTCGCTGGAGGAGCGCTACGGCAATCGCGAGTCCTACGTCCAGCGGGTCAAAGAAATGGTGCGTGAGTTGCAGGACGCGCATCTGCTGCTGCCCGAAGACGCCGCCCAGTTTGTGGACGAGGCGGCACGTTGCCAGCTGTTCGAGCCATAGTCTCTCGGCGGCTCTGGGGTATCGTCTACGGCGTTGATCTATGGAAATCGACCAGGTCCTACAAGACAAGCGCGACGAGATATTGCGCATCGCCGCTAGCCATGGGGCGCGAGACGTGCGCGTCTTCGGCTCCCTGGCTCGTGGCGAAGCTCGACCCGACAGCGATATTGACATTTTGGTAAAGCTCGATCCCGGCCGGAGTCTCCTTGACATCATCGCTATCAAGCAAGATCTAGAAGATCTCGTCGGCTATGAAGTGGATGTCGTCACCGAAGGGGCAATCAGCCCCTACATCCGAGAAGAAGTGCTGAGGGAAGCGGTCAGCTTATGAAAGGCGACCAGCTGTATCTCAGGCACATCCTGGATGCTATGGCGCGGATTGAATCTTATATTTCGGTGGGTCGTGATGTCTTTATGGCCACCATGCACTGGCAGGACGCCGTGATTCGACAACTCGAAATCATCGGCGAAGCAACCAAGAGACTATCCCAGGACATACGCTCCCACCAGTATGAGATCCCCTGGCGTCGCATTGCGGGGCTGCGTGATGTCTTGATTCATGACTATATGGGTGTTGATCTCACGGCAGTGTGGGAAATTACCCAACAGGATCTGCCTGTTCTGAAAAGGGGTATCTGGATAATTTTGGAACAGTTGGACCATGCCAAGTAAGCAGCTGTCAATTCTCTCCTAGCCCCAGACCCTGCAGCCTAGGAGCTGACTACAAGAATCGATTCCCGAAGAGGTTGGAAGTGCTGATGGCCGAAACTGACGAGGAGGAACTTACCACTGTTGGAATCTGGCCAGCCGGATTTCGTGGCGCTGCTTATGATATCCATGCTGCAGGTGAAGCTCCGCTTCATGATAGCTCTCGGTTGAAGAGTTGCCGACTCATGCACCGGAAGGGGGTAAGTGCTTGACAGTGCCAGAGGGCAGGGCTATGCTCATCGCGCTTGATGAGGCTTAACCAGCGGGCGGCTCCATTGCGGAGGACATGTATGGCGCCACAAGAGCCGACATTCGAAGAAGTTCTGAACTTAGCCAAGCAGCTCACTCCAGGTCAAAAGCTACGCCTTATCGGGGAGATCGTACTCGACCTGGAAGAGCCGCTCCAGCGGGCTGAGGATGGAGAGAGGCCGCTCCGTTCCTTATACGGGTTGTGGAAGGATTTTGGCGTCAGCATCAGCGCAGAAGAGATCGATAAAGCACGGCAAGAGATGTGGGGAAACTTTCCTCGGGAAGATATATGATCCCCAGTGCAGTCATCGATACTCATACAACCATCTGGTATCTGAACGCCGATGCTCGGCTATCTGGTCGAGCGAAGCGATTCATTGATGAATCCGGAAGACGGGGCATGCCCGTCCTGATCTCCTCCATTTCACTTGTCGAAGTTGTCTATCTCTGTGAAAAGGGCAGGATTACTCTAGACTCCCTTGCCCGTCTTGAAGAAGCGCTCCGCCTACAAGATAGTGCCTTACGCGTGGCCGACCTAACGATGGCAATTGCCCTGGCGGTCGGCTGTGTGATCCGGGATGAGGTCCCTGATATGCCCGACCGCATCATTGCGGGGACAGCTTTATTTTTTGGCGTTCCAGTCATTAGCCGGGATAGAAAGATCAAGACCTCTGCAGTAGAAACGATCTGGTAAGGACCTCACAATTGACTACCGAATCCAAGGTCCGATACGACGCCAAGGCTGACGTGCTCTATCTGGTCTGCGACGATGGCGAGATTTGCCGGTCCATTGAGGTCTCTCCAGGCATCACTGTCGAGTTCGGCGATGCGGGGAATATCCTGGGCGTCGAGATCCTCCGGGCCTCCAAAGTCCTCGCGGAAAAAGTCATCGCCTCGCTCCATGCCAAACAGGCCGGAGTACTGTAAAGCATTACTCTCAACCCACCAGTACGAGCTCACCCCGATAACTCGCCGATAGGGCGATCCTTGTGCGCGCCTGTAATTCCGTACTCCCGCGTTCTTCAGCCAGGTTGAGCGCCTGTTTTTGATGGGCCCTGGCGGCATCCAGCTCGTGCAATCATCCTGGCCATCGGGCACCTCACCTCACGGCACGCCCTTTCCTGGGGATTATTCTTCGCCGATTTGCGCCAGCGCCGCCTCTGCTTGGGGCAGCCAGAATGTCATGTCCATAGCGCAGTAGAGGTCGATGGCGGCAACCAGCTCGGTGTGGGCCTGCTCCGGCCGCCCGGTCTTCGCATACAGGGTGCCGAGACCACGGTGACAGTGAGCCTGGAGGGGCCGCATCCCGAGCGCCCCGGCCAGGGCTAGGGCCTGCTGGTAGTAGGCTTCGGCCTGTGCGGTATCGGGGCGGGGGCGGCGTGGGCCTGCACCACGCCCAGCTGGTAGAGCGCCAGCGCCTCGTCCCCGCATGCCTTCTGCTCCCGGGCCACGTCGAGGGCCTGGCGCGCATGCTGCCAGGCCTCCTCGCCACGTCCCGCCAGACGACAGACCTCGCTGAGCCATGTGACCCAGAGGGCATGATTTTGCCGACGGTCTATGCGGAGATTTTCCGTGATCCCCTCTTCCAGCAGCGCGCGTCCCTCCGTGAGGCGCCCCTGGAGCGCATAGGCAGAGCCCAGGCACGCCACGACCGCCGTGAACCAGTCACGGGTGCCGGAGGCACGACAGAAGGCCAGGCCCTGCTCCAACGCCCGGATGGCGGGCTCCAGGTCCCCCCGGGCGAGGTATAGGAGGCCGAGACAGCCGTGGGCAAAGATCGGTGATCTCCCGGGGCCGTCGAGCATGGCGAGGCGGAGCGCCTCCTGCCCGTGGCGCAAGCCCTCAGTAAAGGACCCGAGCGCGCTCAGGGTCCGCGTCAGCCACGCCCGGGACTGGATCCGCATGTCCGTCCTGGGCGTGCCAGACTCCCCGTCCGCCGCCTCCACACTCCGCCGCAGTAGCTCGGCCGCCCGGCCGAAGTCGCCGATGGCCGAGTATTCCCGCCCCAGGCTAAAGGATGCTTCCCTCTGTAGGGTGCGATTGCTGAGCGCGGTCGCGAGGTCGAGAGCCTCCCGGCCGGCCGCCATGGCGCCAACGTGGTCTCCCACGAGCCTGAGGTGATTGGCCTTCCTGGCCAGCACGCGTCCCAGCCGGGCCCGATCGTCGAGCGCTCGGGCTAAGGCCTCGGCCTCGCCCAACAGAGCGAGGAACCGCCTTTCCTCTCCTAGCGCAGTCAGCGGGTTTCCGAGGGCGTGGCGGAGATCGATGGCCAGCCCCCGGGTGTCATCGTCATCGGGCAGGTGCGCGAGGGCTTGGAGGGCCTGCTCGAAGGAGGCTACTGCCCCCCGGAACGCGGCGCGGTCGTAGGCCCTAGCGCCAGCCTGCTGTCCGTAGGTCGCGGCCTTGGCCCACACCTCGCCCCGCAGGGCATGGTGCGCCAGGCGGTCCACCTGCTCGGCCACCCGCTCCCCGGCGAGGGCCTCCAGGGCCGCGACGATGCGGGCATGCAGCATGCGCCGCCGCTCCTGGAGCACCGTCTCGTAGGCCACCTTCTGGGTGAGGGCGTGCTTGAAGGTGTACTCGATCTCAGGGAACAGGCGCATCTCGTAGAGGAACTCGGTACCCTGGAGATGGGTGAGGCCCAGGCGGATCTGGGCCTCAGGCAGCTCGGCTACGGCCTGAAGGAGCGCCAAAGGCACCTCGTGACCGATGACGGCGGCGGTCTGTAGGAGCGCTTTCTCCTCCTGCGGTAGCTGGTCGATGCGCGCGGCCAGCACCGCCTATACCGTAGCCGGCATTTGGAGACTCGGCAGCGCCTTCGTCAGGCGGTAGGCCCCCCACGCGCCGACCAGCCCCTGCGTTTCCACCAGGGTTTGCACGCTCTCCTCCAGGAAGAACGGGTTGCCATCGGTGCGCTCGATCAGCAGGGTTTTGAGCGGCGCCAGGCTGGGGTCATCCCCCAGCAGGGTCCGCAAGAGCGCATCGGCGCTGGCCGGTGGCAGCGGGTCCAGCCGCAGGTGCGTGTAGGCGGTCTTGTGGCCCCAGCCGTGTTGGTATTCGGGCCGATAGTTGACCAGCAGGAGGAGCCGGGCGGTCGGGAGGCTGTCCACCAGGGTGTCCAGACACGCCTGGGTCTCGGTATCGATCCAGTGCAGGTCCTCGACGAGGAGGAGCACCGGCTGCACCTGACTGTCGCGCACGAGGACCCGCCTGAGCGCGTCCAGGGTGCGCTGGCGGCGTTGGGCCGCCGCGAGCGCCTGCCACTGGGGGTCCTCCACCGGCACCTCGAGGAGCGTTAGGAACGCCAGCGCGGTGGGCGTAAGGCTGTCATCGAGGCCGTGGAGTGTCGCGTTGACCTGGTCGCGGATCGTCGCCCGATCCTCACGGCCGTCGAGGTGGAAGTAGCGCTTGAGCAGGTCGATGATAGGTAGATACGGGGTGGCCTGGCCGTACGCGGTCCCCCGGGTCTGCAGGATCAGCCACAGCTGCACCAGGGCGCCACGGACGAACTCGTCACACAGGCGTGACTTGCCCGTGCCGGGATCACCCATCACGGCCACCACCTGCCCTCGGCCCCCCTCCACCTGCCGTACCCGCTCGCGCAGCGTCGCGAGCTCCTGATCCCGGCCGACGAACGGACTGAGCGGCCGGCGCCCCTGCCGCTCCCGCCGGGCCCATGGGGGTCGGTGCCCCACCACCACGGACACCTCGATCCACTGCGCCGGATCGCCATGGAGTGACACCTCACGCGCCTGCACCTCGCACCACCCCTCGACCAGCGGCCCCATCTCGGGCGAGAGCAGAATCTCCCCCGGCGCCACTTGACCTAACCATCGCACTGGCCAGGCGAACGTCTCCCCGAAGGCGCGGAGCTGGGCCGTGGGATCGCTGGCCTGCACATCCACCAGCACCTCCCCCCAATGCACGACCAGTCGCAGCGCCGGACAGGGCCCTTGGTCCACGCCCTCCGCCACCAGATGCCGGAGTGCCAGGGCCGCCTGCACCGCGCGCTGTGGCAACTGCTCCAGCGTCCGAGGGATCCCAAACGCCGCCAGCAGCAGCGCCGGCGAGCGCTGCAGCACGACCCCGCCGAACCTCTGCACCTTCGCCACGAGCGCCTGCTCCCAGCGGCTGGCCGTGGTCCACGGCTCGTAGGCCACCGCCTCGCCCGCCGTCGCCGTGGGAAACGTGAGCTCGACGGCCAGCACCGCCACCGGCTTGTGCTCCCACGCAAGGGATGGCGCGGTGGGGCGCTCCGGCGCGCGCTCGATCCCACGCGTCGCGGGCACCCTCGTCGGGAGCTGGTCACCCGACGGGGCTGGGGAGGCCGCGCTCGGCCTGGGGCGCTGCAGCCCGTGGCGGCGCAGGCGATGGCGCAAGGCCCCACGGCTCAGGCCCAACAGCCGCGCCGCCTGCACCACATTGCCGTGCGTCTGGCGCAGGACCGCCTGGATCTGCGCCCGCTCCTCGGTCTGCCCAGACGTGTCCTCGTTAACTGTGAGCTCAGCTGGGACAGGCACCGGGGGCTGGGGCAGGCAGAGCGACGCCAGCGTGCTCGGGCTGACGATGGCCTCCCGGCTCAACAGCGTCACCCGCTCCAGCAGATGGCTCAACTCGCGCACGTTCCCCGGCCACCGATAGCTGCAGAGCCACGCCTCGGCCTCCCGACTCAGCCGGTTGGGGCGCACCCCGTGCGCCTCGGCGTAGCGGCGCAAGAACTGCTCGGCCAGGGGGAGGATATCCTCCGCGCGCGCGCAACGGGGGCAGCGTCACGACCACCACGGCCAGGCGATGGTACAGATCCGGCCGGAACCGCCCCTGCGCCGCGTACCCCCCGAGATCGGCGGTGGTGGCGGCGATGATCTTGACGTCCACGGCCTGGCCCTGCACCGCCCCGAGCCGCCGGACCCACTTCTCGTCGACGGCCTTCAGGAACTTGCTCTGGAGGGCGAGGGGGAGGGCCTCGATCTCGTCCAGGAACAGCGTCCCTCCCGACGCCCCCTCCAGCAGGCCGGGCTTGGCGCGTTTGGCATCGGTGAACGTCCCGGCCTCAAAGCCAAAGAGCTCGGCCTCCAACAGCGTCTCCGGGATGGCCGCGCAGTAGACGTCGATGAACGGCCCTTGGGCCCGGGGGCCGCTGTCGTGGATGACCCGCGCCACCAGTCCTTTGCCGGTGCCGGTCTCGCCCTGGAGGAGCACTGTGGGCACGTGCGGACTGCCGACGGTGTCGAAGGTGGCCAGGTGTCGGATCTGCTCACGGAGGGCGCTGATCGCTGGGGAACGCCCCAGGAGCCGGTCGGTCGGATGGCTCGCGGGCGAGGGGCTGGGTTGCGCCATTGGCATCTCCCGATCTGTACTCGGCGGTCTGACGACCACAGCCATCCCAGTTGGCCACGCTGGCCACTGCGATGGCTAACCATGGCTACATATGGCTAAAACTGGCTGCGATTGGCAGCGCGATTCTAGCGGATTTCCCCGTCGCGGACAAGGATGAGGGCGCGCGGGTCCCGCGGATGCAGGGCTTGACGGCCGGTGGCATGGGGATTGCCCATGGTCCCGACCGGCATCGTCGGGCCGTCGTTGACACGGAGTGGGTACACACCTCATCGGGATCCGCCGCAATCCCAACGCTCGAAAGGAGCACGACCGATGTGGACGAAGACACGCGTCAGGGTTGGTCGCTTCACGACCAACCATCATGAGACCCTGGGACGGGACACGCGTCGGAAGCGTTCGTCCAGGCCCCTAGGCTCGGTGCCCCAGCCTGCATGTAGTGGCACTACCTCACGTGGAAGGAGAAACATATAAAAAGCTGGCTTTAACGAGGATCACGATCCCAAATAGCGAGACATGCACTATCAATGAGTCCAACCCGCATGGCATACAGTAAAGGAGAACAAACATGAAACGTGTAGGCATATGGGCGATAGGGATAGGGCTAGTCGTCACCGTGGGACTCCTCGCCGTAGCGCAAGGAGATGCAGAGAAAAAAGACGGCACACCAACGTGTACCGAGGCGACGCTGAAAGGGCGGTATCTGTTTGGCGGAATAGCCACGCAGCTCCCTCCAGCGGTACCGCAGCAGTCGCTACTCGCTGTCGCCGGATATCATATTTTCAATGGAGACGGCACCGGGACAGACATCGTGACGGCCAGCATCAACGGTGTGATCGTGGAGGAGAATTTCGAAACCCCCATAAGTTATACCGTCAACAAGGAGTGTACGGGCACCTACACAGTACCCTCAGAAGGATTATCCTTCGGTATATTCATCGCGCCCAATGGTGAGGAGCTGATCGTCATAGGGACGAACCCAGGCTCCGTATTGGTGCAGGGTCCGAGTAGGCGGGTGTCACGCAAGTAGAAAAGCGCGGGTGAGGTCGGAGGGCAGGCAGGAGAGAGGATCTGCCGGGCAGGACAACCGTGCCCCCCATGACCAGGGGCAGTGATGACCGCTGCCTATAGGGTATAGGCGTGCCCAAACATAAAGAAAACCGGGGGCGGACTCGAAGACAACGCGATACCGCCCCTAACATCGGCCTGGAACCGCCTGCCCCCAGCGTCCGCTCGTCCCTCGCTCCCGCTTCCGGTAGCAGTTCAGGCCTGAGGTTAGGCAAAAACCAAGCAGCAGAAAGGGGTTAAGTTATGAGAACAACACTTATCCTAGTTACATTGCTAATGGCAAGTCTGGTGCTGCCGGTCAGCGCCGAGGACAAGACCGATTTCCTCTATATCGGCGACGGCGGAGACGATTCGGTAAAACGTTTCAACGTCAAGACCGGAACATACCTTGGCACCCTTGTCCCGTCGCAAGGCAACGGTCTCATCGGTCCCATGGGACTCCTCCGCAAAGGCAACGAACTCTTGGTTGTCAACCAAAACCTCAATCAACCGTTCAACGGTGAGGTTCTGCGGTTCAACCGCACTACGGGTGCTTTCCAAGGTGCGTTGATTCCCTGTCGAGACGATCTAAACCGTCCCTGCGATCCGGACTCGCCGTTTGCGCCCAGGGGAATGGTCAAAGGACCGGGATCCGCGTTGTTCGTCGCGGATTTCTTCGGACCCAGCTTCGACTTCGGAACACAAGGCAGTGTCAAACAATACGACTTCAAGACTGGGCAATTCACGCGCAACCTGGATACCGCGGGCTTCACTGATAACCTCTTTCCCCGTGGCGTGGTAATCGGTCCGGATGGCAAGCTTTACGTGTCCGTGGCCGGCGTTTTGGACCCCTCTTTAGCTGGCTTTGACCCGCTGGGGGGATACGTGCTGCGCTTTAATGCCAAAACTGGGAAATTCATCGATGTGTTTGCGTCGCATCAGCCAACCGCCGATGATTGCTCGAAACATCTCCACCGGCCTGAGGGCTTGGTGTTTGGCCCCGACGAGAAGCTCTATGTCAGCAGCTTCCGAGCGGACCCCAGTGATGCAGACAAGATCCTAATTTTCGACGGCGAGACCGGACAGTGCCTCGACCAGATCGATCTCTATGATGTTCAACTCGGCGAGCCCCGTGCTTTTGCGCAAGCGCTCATTTTCGGCCCGAAGGGACGTCTTTTTGTTCCCATTAACAACACCGCAGAGGTGCGACGCTACAACGTGAAGACTAAAACCTTTGATATCTTCGTACGTTCTGCCGCTAACGGCGGTCCCTTGCTAAACCCATGGTATCTGACCTTCGGAGAGACTGACCCCAGCACCCTGGAATATCACGATTGAACTGCCGGATTCAATCTAACGGCAGTCATGCCTAACTGTCGCGTGGAGTGGGACGCGCCTCGATTGGCGCGCCCCTCACGCGAAGGCGTTGGCAGTTCTTCGAAGCCGGCGTTTGTTTGCAGTTGGTGGGCATTATCGACGGCACCAGCTAGCGCAGGTCTCAAGGCCGTCGCGGTTGTGATATGCTCGGATGGGGTTGCGGTCTACCAGTTGGGGTTCAAGCGCAGTCCGCACGAGTCCTAGGCTCACACAATCTCCAGTCAGTCGGCAATGTTTCCGAGGCGGCTGGGTGCAATCATCGACTCATGTATGTGTTCAGTCGGTCAACTCTGGTCTGGGCCCTGCCCAACCCCGTAGTGCAGCCGATTTGCTCCCCCTGTGCTACGCAAACGGCTGACCGCCGCTGGTCGCCAGCGCAGCAGCAGAACCCAAAACATTCGAAGGCACCTGCGAGGTCACCGTGCAATTCCCCAAGGAGTCCGATACCGCCCCATGTACCAGTCCGGGCAACACGCCGAACATCCCGATTCAGGGTTTGCACCACTACCAGCCGTACGGAGCGCTGCTAGAGTTCTGCGGTAGTGTCTTCCGCGGTCCCGGCGTGGGATTGTGGGAGCGCTTCGGCCAGCACCAGTTCGTGGCCCGCTTCAAGTTCTTCCTCTTCAATCCCGACTTTAGCCGCAGAGGTAGCAAGGAGGTGATGAGTCATATTCGCCACACAGGCCCCGATACATTTGAAGCTACTGCGACCTTGGATCGCTTCGACGCCGCGAGGGCGCTGACCGCGCAGGGATGCCTCATCAACGGAACCACAGCGCGCTTCGAGTAAGTAGCACATGAGCAGAACAACCGAGGTCGGACGCTGAGGTATCCCTGATCACAGGCATGAGGATATCTCAGGGGCAGAGGCGCCCCCCAGGGCATGAGCCCCTATAACACCAAAAGTGCCGATGACCCGCAAAAGCCCACATCAAGGCAGGCATAGGAGGAATCAGTGATGAGCGCTCAGGGAGTGGGAGAACACCAAAACCGTGATCCGCAGCAATCCCAATGCTCGAAAGGAGCACGACCCGTGAACACGAAGACCCGCATGAGAGCTGGTGCCCTATCGCTGAACCACAACGAGACGCTCGTGGCCGATCGGCCTCGGAAGCTCTGCCATAGGTGAGGGGACCGCCATCGTACAGCGTTGTCGCCGGCCAGATCAGGATGGGGCCGCGCACCTGATGAAGGACACTTCCTCAGCCGAGGAGCGGGCGCTCGGCCCCAACCCCCTGGACGTGGTCATCATTGCGGAGTAAACCGATCCAGCGGAGGCGCCCATTGTCCTCGACCGAACATCGTGTGTGAATGAGGTTTTGTCGTGGCCTCCACGCTGTAGGGCCTCATCGCCAGCTCTAAGGGCTTGCGTGTGTCGAACACAAGACCCGCCCATGAACAGCGGCTCTGTGGAAGGAGAGAATCACCAGGTTCTCGCGATAGGTCTCTTCGCACCCGAGGCCGCAGTAGTAGAGGATGACCTCACGGCGCTCAATGTCATCGCGATAGCGCAAGCGACCCAGGCGGAGGCGGTACTGGCCGCCTTCTCGGGGCGAAACCCCTGTGAGTTTCGAGATATCGTGTTGGCGACTCCGGTTATACGGATCGGTGCGCAGAATCGTGAGGGCTTCGGCGGAGACACCAGTAAGTTCTGGATGCTGTCGGTCGAGGCGACGTAGGAGGCGATCGAACTGGGGGATGGTACGGACAGAAAACGGTGACGTCATGGGTCCTGACGCCGCGTGATCTTTCCTCTCTTTCGGTCCTGGAGTTGGCGCAGGAGATCCTCTGCTGCCTGGCTTTTGCCAGCGAGGTATTCTTGGCGCCCCCTAGCGATCATAGCGCGGACCTTCGGATCCTGGAGCTCGAGGTAGTCCTCGAATTCGCCAATGTCCATGATGCCGACAATGGGAATTCCGTCCTTCTCCAGAATCAAGTACTCCTTGTTGAAGTGGACCTGCTGGATCAACGCGCCGAGATTGTTGCGCGCCTTAGTGATGGGAATCGTGGTCACCATAGGTGAGGATGTCCTAGCGCTGGCCTTTCGAGGCATGGCGATACTCCTTCAAACCTTTCATTATCGCCGAGTATAAATCTATACTTGGGAGATCTACCGCGACAATACGCGTCACGAGTGAGTCTACCACCTCAGGTGAAACTCGCGAAGCGCAGTTACCGCGCCAGCTCTCGAAGTCCTCAGCGATCATCAATTTTGCAGTGGAGGACATCGCCTATTCTCTTCTGACATATGGCAGCATGGGCCAGAGTGAGGAAGGCTTCACAAGTGTACGCTGTTAGAATCCGCCTGGCAAGATTGAGCCAGCAGCGGGTGAAAACTTGGCGACTCATGAGCCGTCACCGGGAGTAAGTACTTGACAGTGTTAGGGGGTAGGGCTATGCTCGCGCTTGATGAGGATTATAGGGTGGCTAGAGTCATCGCAGAGGACATGTATGGCGACGCAAGACTCAATATTCGAAGAGGTTCTGAGTCTGATCAGACAGCTTACGCCAGGTCAAAAGCTACGCCTTATCGAGGCGATCGTGCCTGATCTGGAAGAGCCTCTTCAAAGGGCCGAAGAGGGAGCGAAACCATTCCGCTCATTATACGGCTTGTGGAAGGATTTTGGTGTGAGCATCAGCGCAGAAGAGATCGATGAAGCACGCCGACAAAGGTGGGAGAATTTTCCCAGAGAAGACATATAATGCCGAGTGCGGTTATCGATACTCACACAGCCGTCTGGTATCTGAACGCTGATGACCGGCTATCCGATCGAGCGAAACGGCTTATTGATGAAGCTGGAAGACGTCATATTTCTCTGGCTGCCCCGCCATAAGAGGCTGGTATATGGGCCAGGAGCGGTCACGGCCAGTTCAGGATAGCGTCTCTAGCAGCGCCTTGGCGTCCTGCAGGTCGGCGGTGTCGAAACCCTCGGTGAACCAGTCGTAGATAGGGGCCAGCAACTGGTACGCGTCGATGCACTTGCCCTGCCCTTGCCACAGCCGGCTGAGGCTCATCGCCGCCCGCAGCTCGAGCGATTTGGCCTGCTGCCCGCGAGCGATGTCGAGGGCTTGGTGAAACCAGGTTTCCGCCTCGGTTGGTCGGGGCGATGGACCGGTCGCTTCGCCCTCGTGTCCGTCTATCGTCGGCAATTCTGGATCTGGGCTCCCCGACACACCGCCGCCCGCATCCTGCCTCAGCAGCAACTCGCCTGTGAGCCGATGCACCTCGGCCTGGTAATAATATCCCCCATAGCGGTGAGTTAACGCCAAGGCCTCGGCTAGCAAATGCCGTGCTTCGGTCGTCTGTCCTCTCCAGGCATAGGCCTGGGCCAGCAAAGCCAGATCATACGGGCGCTGCATTGCCCCCATCGATCGCTGGGCGTCCATGCCCTGGCGCATCTGGGCGATCCCTTCCGTACTCTGTCCCTGCGCCGCCAGGGCCCAGCCCCGCAGCACGGTCCCCCGCACCTCCCTGGCGGGAAACTCCTGCTGGCGCGCCAGCTCTATGAGAGCCTCGGCCTGTGCTTGCGCCGCTGGTGCCTCGCGGCGCAAACAGTGCAACTGGGTCGCAAAGTAGAGGGCATAGGCCAGGCTATGGGGATGCACGAGCTCCTGGGCCAGCATGATGGCCTCATCGCTCCGCTGCCGCGCGTGCTCCGGATAGCCCAGATACCATAGAGTCAAGGCCACATGCCGCCGGCAGCTGACCCCCAGGACGCTGCCGCCTTGGATATGGTCTGAGAGGGGGATGGCCGCTGAGCGGTCCCGTGGGAGAGGATCCAGGGCGATCCCCCGTTCCAGGTAAGCTCGCGCCGGGGCGAAGGCTCCCAGGTAGAGCGAGGTCGCTCCCAGCACATTGTAGGCCCGCATGAGCCGTGCAGGATGTGACTGGCGCTGAGCCAGCCTGAGGAGCTGCTCTGCCAGCTCCCGAGCCTGCGGCAACTCCCCCCGGGCTTCATGGATCATCCGCAACCCTGCCAGCGCCTCGAAGAGTTGCGGCGTCTCCCCCAGCTGCTGGCACAGCGCTCGCGCCCGCGTAAAGGCCTGTTCCGCTTCCGGGGCCGCCTGCCCCTTGATGACGATCAGCGCGTGACCGAGGGTGATCTGTACATCAAGCTCATGCCGGGTGCGCGCTGGGGATTCTGGGAGGTGCTGCAGCCGCTCCAAGCCTCGCGTGAGATGTGTGATCGCTTCCCGATAGGCTGACCGATCCGCCGCCTGTTGTCCCGCCCGCTGGAGATACGCCACTGCCTTGGCGGTATTACCACTGCGGCTGTAGTGATGGGTCAACTCATCGTAGTGCTCCGCCAGGCGCTCGCCAAACAGCTCCTCGATGGCCTGCGCGGTCCGTTCATGGAGCGCTCGTTGCCGTGCCTGCGACAGAGAATTGTATGCCACTTCCTGCGTGAGGATATGTTTGAAGGTCACCGTCGGCTCTGGAGCGGCCGGCGGCTCGTAGAGCAACTCCGTGCCTTGCAGGGAGGACAAGCGCTGCGATACCTCCGCTTCGGGCTGGGCCACGATCTGCATGAGCAGCCGGTGCGAACACACGTGACCAATTACCGCCAATGTCTGCAGCAGCGCCTTCTCGTCGGCTGGTAGGCGGTCAATACGCGCCCCCAACACTTCCTGCACGGTCGCTGGGAGCTGCAGAGCGGGTGGCAGGGTCATCCCGCTCTCGCGTCTCAGCCTGTCCTGTTCCACTAACGTCTGAGCGATCTCCTCCAGGAAGAAGGGATTGCCCTGCGCCTTCGTGAGGATCTGCTGTGCCAGGGGTTCGGCGATGGTCTTCGTCGGGAGGATGGACCCGAGCATCCGCCGGCTGTCCTTTGCCGACAGCGGGGGCAGCACCATCTGGGTCACATAGGACTTGTCGATCCAGGGCGGTCGATACCCCGGCCGGTAGGTTGAGAGTACTAAAAGACGCGCGCCTGCGAGAGACTCGATCAACAACGCCAGAAAGGCTTCCGAGGTGGGGTCGATCCAGTGCAGGTTCTCGACGGCAAGCACGAGGGGATGCTGTTGACTGCTGGTGAGGTAGAGCTGCCGGAGCGTCTCGAAGGTCCGGGTTTTGCGCCTCTCCGGGCTGAGGTTGGTCAGTCGATCGCTTCCGACCGGCAGGCCCAGGAGCTGGAACACATATGGAGCCCCCTCCTCGGGGTCCATCCCCATCGTTTGCAGGGTCAGCCGCACCTTCGCCGTGACCACCTCGGGTGCATCGGCCTCGGTCATGCCGCAGTGTTGCCGCAGCAGGGCAAGCACGGGCATCAAGGGGATGGCCTGTCCATAGGACAGGCACTGTCCCTCGACATAGAGGACCGACTGCGCCCGCAGGTACTGGTGCATCTCATAGAGGAGTCGGGACTTACCGATTCCGGGCTCACCCACGATCCCCACCACCTGTCCCCGGCCCTCTGTGGCCTGTGCCAGCAGGTCGGTCAGGGTGGCGAGCTCCCGCTCCCGTCCCACGAATAGACTCAGTAGCCGCTCTCCATGCGGGCGCAGTACAGATGGCCGCGGTTTGGGACGCATCACCAGGACAGTCTCAATCCCCGCTGGTCCCGCATGTGGCTGGCACTCACACCAGCCCTCGACGAGGCGCCCCACCTCCGACGACATCAGAATCTCCCCTGCCACCGCGTGCCCTAACAGCCGCACGGGCAGGGCCAGCAGTTCGCCCAGCGGGAGCAGCCGTACCGTCAAATCGCTGGCGCTGACATCCACTAGCAGCTGGCCCCCATGGACCGCCTGGCGCAGCTCGGGGCAGGGTTCCCCATCTGATTCCTCCGAGACCAGGGTTTGGAGCGTGAGCGCCGCCTGCACTGCCCGCTGCGGCAACTGCTCCAGCGTCTGGGGGATGCCAAACACCACCAGCAGCAGCGATGGCGAACGCTGGAGCAGGACACCGCCAAACCCCTGCACCTTCGCCACCAGCGCCTCCTCCCAGCGGCTGGCCGCCGTCCACGGCTCGTATGTGGCAGCCTTGCCCTGTGAAGCCGTGGGAAACGTGAACTCGATGGCCAGCACGGCGACTGACTTCTGTTCCCACACGGGGGGCAGCACAACGGCCTCCACAAGGGTGAGTGTGGATCCGTCCGTCTCGGACGGTGGCGTCGCAGGTTGCTCCGTGGGAGTGGTCGATGCGCGCTCGCTCGCACTCTGGGTGTTGGTGCAGAGGAGTGGATCCGTCGTTTGGGGTGTCGGCCCGCCCTCGCCCCTCATGCCTGTCGCATGGCGGTCGTCATCGCCTCCCGGCGACATGGGCGTGCGAGGGATTGGTGGTATGTTGAGCTCCTCGTCCGGCGGAAGCACTGACACGGAGCCGGGAAGAGACAGCAGGGCTGCACCTGCCGCGCCTGGGGAAATGTCGGAGGCTACTTCCACGGTCATGATGAAGCGATAGCCATAGCCGTAGACGGTGCGGATCAGCTGTTGCGCACGACCGGTATCGCCGATGGCCTGGCGCACAGCCCGCACGGTGCTTTCGATAGTCGCGTCACTGATGAACTGCTGCGGCCAGACCTTCTCGCACAGCTCCTGCTTCAGGACGGTGCGGTCCCGATGCTCCAGCAAGTAGCACAGGATCTGGAAGACTTTGGACCGCAGCCGCACGGGCTGGCTGGCGCGCTGGAGCTGATGTTGCTGCGTGTCGAGGGTACAACCCCCGAACCGGTACACCATCGCACGCTCCCCCGGGGCGCCCTGACTCCTCGGACCGCAGCCGCTCCTCACGTGGCAGGTGCGCCCCACATCCAGACGGCGCTAAGGGCCGCTCACCAATAGGCGATGCCTCCACCATCGGTGTGGCATTTTAACAGAGGAGGGATGGGCGTGTATACCTGTTGCAGATTTTGCAGAATATTCCGGAATAATTGCAGGGAAAGATCGGGATTTACTCGTCGGGCAATGCTACCATCGGGGCAGTCGTGTAGCGGGAGAAGGATCTCGTTTCACAGGGATCCTCGGGAATCCTCATGGTTAAGGGGAGAATGACCTATGAAGACAAAGACGCGCGTCAGAGCTGGTGCCTTAGTAAAAAACCACAACGAGACCTTGGTGCGCGATGTCGCCCAGGGCCAAGGGCTCAAGGTGAAGACCCACGTCAGGGCCGGGGGGATAAGGGCGAACCACAACGAGACCTTGGTGCGCGACGCCGCCACGGCCAAGGGCCTCAAGGTGAAGACCCACGTCAGAGCTGGTGGGATAAGGTTCCAACACAACGAGACGCTCGTGGCCGATCGGCCTCGGAAGTTCTAGCGCAGGTGACGGGCTGCCATCATGCGGTGCCGTCGCCGGCGAGCGCTTCAGTGGGCCTCAACTAATGAGACGCATCTCCTCTCCCGCGGAGGCGCAGGGAGAGGAGTGACGATGGAGAAGGAGATTCCTCTACGCTGATCATCGGATGGGGGCAGTCGTTCTTATGGGTTACGTGTCGATGACCAGTGGGGTCTGACCTGTTGATGACATACCAACCTTCACAATCACCTGGAGACGACACCCACGCGAGCCCCCAGCCATCCCCGCCATCTGGGAGGGAGGTCGTGGGACTAGACCCTCTTGAGGAGGCCAGTGGAGTTCACGATATCGCTGTCTCCCTGCGCGCCAAGGGCCAGTTTGAAGAGGCCGAAGCGCTAGCCCAGCAAGCGCTGGCGGCCTTTGAAGCCGAGACTGGACCAGACCATCCCGATATTGCCAACATCTTGCATACCCTGGCGGGCATACACGAGGACCGGGGCGACTATGCGGAAGCGGAGCCACTGTACCAGCGTGCAGTCGACATCATGCAGCCGCTGTCCGGGGGCCTCGATGTGGAGATATTGCGGGTGCAGTCGTGGCGGAAGCTGGCGGGACTCTATCGGCTGCAAGGGCGCTATGACGAGGCGACACCGCTCTTCCGGAGAGCGCTGGCGCGGGCGGAGGCAGCCCTGGGACCGGACCACCTCGAGACCGCGACCTGTCTCAACGATCTGGGCATACTCTTGAAGTATACCGGCCAGTTCGCCGAGGCAGCGCGACTGTATCGGCGGGCGCTGGCGATCGTGGAGTCGGCGCTCGGCCCCGACCACCCGGACGTGGCAGCCATGTACCACAATCTCGGCGGGCTCGAACACGCTCGCGGCCGCTACGCCCGCGGCGAGCCCTATGCGCGGCGCGCCGTGGCGATCCGCGAGCAGGCCCTGGGGCCCGATCACCCCGATGTGGCAGCCGATGCAGCCGCCTTGGCAGCCATCCTGGACGGGCAGGGGAAGTACGACGAGGCCGAGGCTTTGTACCGGCGGGCGCTGGCCATCTTCGAGCGCGTCTACGGCCCTGAGCACAATGAGGTGGCTGTCACCTGCAACAACCTAGCGGCGCTCTCGCACGCGAAGGGGGATGAGATGAAGGCCGGGCAACTCTACCGGCGCGCCCTGGCGATTAAGGGGATGGTGCTGGGGCCGGAGCACCCGGACGTGGCCATGACCCTCAACAACCTGGCGGTGCTGTATAAGACTGCCGGGGCGTACGCCGAAGCGGAGCCGCTTTACCGGCGGGCCCTGGCCATCTTCGAGGCGGCGCTCGGGCCGACCCACCCCAAGGTGATCACCTGCCGACAGAACTATGCGCAGCTCCTGCGCGAGATGCAGCGTCATGCCGAAGCCGCGGCCGTAGAGAGCCACGCCAAGCGAGTGCGCCCCTCGCGAGCCCGCCGTTCCAAGAAGGCATAAGGATTGAATGACCGCGCCTGATCGCCGTGTCCTGCGATGCTCGTGGTGGAGTTACGGATCAAGGAAACCTCGGAAGGGACTCATTCGGGGACCATCTATTCGACCGGCAGACGCCTGAAATCACCCTCGTCGAAGGTGCAGACCCTCTCACCACGCTCGGCTGCCTGAAGTGCCAGATGGGCATCGGCGACATCCACGTTCCGATCGCGGGCCAGCTCGACTGCCTGAATGATGAGATCACGATTGTCGATTTCGATCCCGGGGGCAGATACAAGGGATATGATGACATGCGCAATGGCCGTTATGGAATACCGCTAGAAGGACTTGAGCGCCCAGATGACCTCGGCAACCACCAGCAGCGAGACGTACAGGGACACCTCACCTCTCTCCGCTTGGGCCATCAGCCGTGCCGAACGTTTGGCCATCTCCGGTCGATCTTTCGTTCAAAACCGCAAGATTACGTTGGCGTCTATCCAGAGCTGACTCACGGCCTCTGTCCCGCCATCTGGTCCCCAAGCCCCTGGCCCACCTCGGTCCGAACCTCTTCCTTGCCAGGGTAGGGGCATGTGGCCGGAAGTGCTCCATAGAGGTCCGACAGGCGTCCGCGCTTGAGCACGCGGATGCGGGCTTCCCCAGCCTCGACGACCTCAAACAATAAATCGTCTCCCGCGCCGATATCCAGGGCTTTTCGGACCTCAGCAGGAATTGTCACTTGTCCTTTGGTGGTGACCCTTGCAAGTGCCATGGTTCCAACCTCCAATGAACTCCTTTACTGTTCAATATATGTGTCCTTTTCTAACGAGGCAAGGAGCGGGGACTTCTCTGGATGCCACAGTCGTATGCGCTCGGGGGCATGCTTTCATCTGGCCCTGTTTGGCCCTCACCCCGCCTTCTCCCGGAGGGAGAGGGGAATCATACCGCCCCTGTCAGAGCCAGAGGGGGTGAGCCCCAAGAGCCCGGCGGCGCATCCTTGACAGATATTTACCAATGCCGCGCCTTGACATTGTTGCGAAAAAATCTATGGTTCGGCGTGACAGATAACTGATGCTGGCCGCATATGGGGCACATCCGCCATGTTCTCCACTGCACAACGCACCCTTGAGGCCGACGGCTTTCGGGGGACAATGCTGGGCTTGCTCCTGGTCGTCGGGCTTCTCGGCGCCTGGGTTGGCTGGTTCATTGGCGCCCATGTGGCGCTGTACGCGATCAGTGCGACATCGCGCCTGGAGATGAGCCAGGCCGCCCATCCCATCGATGCGCCGGTGGCCGGGCGACTGGGGGAGGTCGCCGAGCTGCACATCGGATCGGTGGTCCAGGAGGGGGACCAGCTGGCCGCGGTTGTGCCGCAAGGGGAACTTCATGTGGTCGCCGACTTCCTACCGCCGTCCGCGCTAGGACTGATCCGGCCGGGGCAGCCGGCGCGCTTGCGACTCGAGGGTTTCCCCTGGACGCAGTATGGGAGCCTGGCGGCGACGGTGAGCCGCGTCGCTAGCGAAGTGCGGAACGGCCGCATCCGGGTCGAGCTCAGCGTCGACTCGAATGGCGCGTCGCCGATTCCACTCCAGCATGGCTTGCCGGGAACCGTCGAGGTACAGGTCGAACGCGTGACGCCAGCGACGCTGGTGTTACGCGCCGCGGGTAAGCTCCTGGCACGTCCGGTGGCGGGGGGACAGGGCGAGGGGAGGATGGACGAGTGAGCGCCGCACCCTCCCCAAGGCGCCGCCTCCTGGTGCCCGAGGTGGTGCAGACCTCGGCGATGGACTGCGGGCCGGCGGCGCTCACATGCCTGCTGGAGGGTTTTGGCATCGCCGTGAGCTACGGACGTCTGCGCGAAGCCTGCCAGACCGACGTCGACGGCACCTCCATCGACACGCTGGAGGAGGTGGCCGTGCAGCTCGGCCTCGAGGCTGAGCAGGTGATGCTGCCGCTGGACCATGTCCTCCTGCCCGAGTCGCAGGCCCTGCCGGCTCTCGTGGTCGTGCGGCTGCCCAGCGGGGTGACGCACTTCGTGGTTGCCTGGCGCCGCCATGCCCGCGTCGTCCAGCTGATGGATCCGGCCATCGGCCGGCGTTGGCCCACCGGCCTGCGCTTCCTCCGCGAACTCTACATCCACACCATGCCCATTCCCGCAGACACCTGGCGCGCGTGGGCGGGCACGGAGGAGTGCCTCGGCGCGCTGCGCCGACACATGGCGCAGATGGGCCTCTCCGCTCGCCTGATGACCGGTCTGGTGGAGGCCGCTCTACTGGACCCCGGCTGGCGTCCACTGGCGGCCCTCGATGCCTCCACCCGTATGGTCGCCGCCGTCGTGCGTGCCGGCGGTCTGCGGAGCGGTCGGCAGGCAGCGCGTGTGCTCGAGCGCTGCGTCAAACGCGCCCAGGATGAGCCAGCTGGCGAGGACGAGGGCATCCCAGCCGACTACTGGATGGTGCGGCCTACCACGCCCGGACCGGCTCATGAGAACCAGCTTCTGCTCCGCGGGGCCGTGCTGATGCGGGTGCGCGGCCGCCGCCCGACAGCGCTTTCGATGACCAGCGTGGTGGCGGAGTCCCCTGGGGCACCGGCTCCCCTCTCGCCAGAGCTGTCCGCGGCTCTGGAGGAGCCGCCGAGCCGGCCAGGCCGTGACCTGCTCCGACTCCTGCGGGCCGACGGCCTCCTGGCCCCGGTGGCCCTGGTGACGGCGCTGCTCCTCGCTGCCTGGGGCCTTGTCGTCGAGGCCCTGCTCTTCCGTGGATTCTTCGACCTCGGACGCGAGCTCGGCCTCGCCGGACAGCGCCTGGGCGCCATCGGCATGCTGTTCGGTTTCATCGCCGCGTTGCTCCTCCTCGAGCTCCCCATCGCGACGGGCCTGTTGCGCCTCGGACGACACCTCGAGGCGCGCCTGCGCCTGGCGTTCCTCGCCAAGATCCCCCACCTCGGCGATCGCTACTTCCACAGCCGACTGACGTCTGACATGGCCGAGCGCTGCCATACCGCCCACATGCTGCGGCTTCTGCCAGACCTGGGCGGCCAACTGCTGCGCTCCACCTGCGAGCTCGTCCTGACCACGATCGGCATCGCCTGGCTCGATCCGGCGAGCGCCCCGCTCGCCGGGCTGGCCGCCGCGCTCGTGGTTGGCCTAGTCCTGTTGGCCCAGCCGCTCCTCAAGGAGCGAGACCTCCGTGTCCGCAGCCATGTGGCGGCCCTGGGACGCTTCTATCTCGACGCCTTCCTCGGGCTGGTCGCGGTGCGCACCCACGCGGCGGAGCGGGCCGTTCGACGCGAACACCAGAGCCAGCTCACCGAGTGGGGACGTGCCGGCCTCGGGTTGCAGCGCGTCGTCGTGGGGGTGGAGGGGGTGCAGTCCCTCATCGGATTCGCGCTTGCCGCCTGGTTGCTGCTCGGCTACCTGACGCGGGCCGGCGACGGTGGTGGCATGCTACTCCTCGTGTACTGGGCTCTGAACCTTCCGGTTCTCGGCCAAGAGGTGGCGCTCCTGGCCCGGCAGTACCCGACGCTTCGCAATGTGACCCTCAGGCTCCTGGAACCGCTGGGGGCACCCGAAGAGACCAACGCCCAGCCACCTGGCCCCGCCGCTGCCTCCCATGCCGCCCCCTCCACGACCGCTGCTCCACCGGGCGTCGCCATCGTCCTGGAGGGGGTGCGTGTGCGCGCCGCCGGCCATACGATTCTCGACAACATCGATCTGGACATCGAGGCGGGGGCTCACGTCGCCATCGTCGGCCCCTCGGGCGCCGGCAAGTCGAGCCTCGTCGGCATCCTCCTCGGGTGGCATCGCCCGGGGAGCGGCCGCGTCCTCATCGACGGCTGCCCCCTCGACAGCGACCGCCTCGAACGCCTGCGCCGCGCCACCGCCTGGGTCGATCCGAGCGTTCAGCTCTGGAACCGGGCCCTCTTTGACAACCTCCGCTACGGCGTATCGACCGCAATCCCCCCACCATTGGACCAAGTGATCGAGACGGCCGACCTCCGCGACCTGCTGGAAACGCTTCCCGACGGTCTGCAAACGCCGCTCGGCGAGGGGGGAGGTTTAGTGTCGGGCGGTGAAGGGCAGCGGGTGCGACTCGGACGGGGGCTGTTGCGGCCTGGGGTGCGGCTGGTGATTCTGGATGAGCCGTTTCGTGGACTCGACCGCGAGCGCCGCCGCGCGCTCCTGGCCCACGCTCGCCAGTGGTGGGGTGGAGCTACCCTCCTGTGCATCACCCACGATGTGGGAGAGACGCAGGGGTTCGGCCGGGTGCTGGTCGTCGAAGGGGGGCAGATCGTCGAAGATGGCGCCCCGGCCGACCTCGTCGCGCGACCCAGCTCACGCTATCGGGCGCTGCTGGAGGCGGAACGGGAGGTGCGGGAGGGGCTATGGTCGAGTGACATCTGGCGCCGCCTGCGGCTGGACGGGGGACGATTGATGGAATCCGGTCGGAACGGGAGAGGAGATGGCTGATCTCATGCCACTCGCCTGGCCAGCCTCGAGGCTGAATGAGGCACTCGAAGCCCTGGCACGCAGGGCAAACCTCTCCCCGCGCGCGGTGGAGCTCCTGAGCCCACCAGCAGAGCTTCGACAACAGGGCGACGAGGCGCTGGGGCAGTGGCTCAGATTGGCGGCCGATCATCTCGGGCTCGAAGCCGAGCCGACGGAAATCCCCTATGGTGAGGTCGAGCCTCTGCTACGGCAGGTTGGGCCAGCCCTCCTGCGACTGCCCGGCGACGGCGAGCCGTGCGTCCTCGCGCTCCTCAGCGGGGGGCGTCGCAGGGTCTCTGTCTTGGGACCCGACCTCATGGTTCACCGGCTGCGGCGCGCAGAGGTGTGTGCGGCGCTATGCCGCGACCTCGAGGCGTCACTGGCAGCGCAGGTCGACCGGCTGCTGGTCGAGGCTGGCGTTCCTGCGCGGCGTCAGGCGCGAGCGCGTGCGGCTATCCTATATGAGTGGCTCGGCTCGACGCCTATCGGCGGCGGCTGGTTGCTAGGCCTGCCAGCGGGCTCCAGCCTCTGGCACCAGGCGCGCCAAGCCCACCTGCCGTCGCGTCTCTTGGCGGTTGTCAGCGGGCACGCCGTGCAGTACCTGCTCTGGCTGCTCGCCTGGTGGATGATCGGTCAGGGTGCACTGCAGGGTCGACTCGACCCCAGCTGGCTGCTGGCTTGGGCGCTTCTGCTCGTGACCCTAGTACCATTCCGTCTGCTCGCCACCTGGTCGCAGGGGCGGCTCGCCATCGGCGCTGGAGGGCTCCTCAAGCAGCGCCTCCTGTATGGGGCCCTGCGGCTTGCGCCAGAGGAGATGCGCCACCAGGGGGCTGGTCAGCTCCTCGGGCGCGTCCTCGAGGCCGAAGCGGTGGAAGCGCTCGCTCTGAGCGGCGGCTTGCTCGGGCTGATGGCGGGGATGGAGCTGCTTATCGCCGCCACGGTCATGCATGCGGGCGCGGGGGGCGGCAGGCACGCCCTTCTCTTGCCTGCGTGGGTGGCCGTGGCCCTCCTCCTCGGCTGGCGGTACTTCCAGCAGCGTCGCCACTGGACCGGGGAACGGCTGACGCTGACGCACGACTTGGTCGAAGGCTTGGTGGGCCACCGCACGCGCCTGGCGCAGGAGGGGCGTGAGCGCTGGCATGATGGCGAAGATCAGGCCCTGGCACGCTATCTGGAGCGCACGGCGGCGATGGATCGAACGGCAGCGTGGCTGATCGCCATAGTACCACGTGGCTGGCTCTTCCTGGGTCTGCTCGGGCTTGCTCCCGCCTTCGTCACCGGTCACGGCTCACCGGCAGCGCTCGCCATCGGCCTGGGTGGTATGCTCCTGGCGTACCGGGCCTTACACAAGCTGGCGACGGGGATGTGGCATCTGGCCGGCGCCGCGATCGACTGGGAGCAGGTCGCGCCGCTCTTCAAAGCCGCAGCCCGCCCTGAGTCGGGTGGCGCACCATCGTTCGCCCTCACGTCCGTCTCCGGTGCCGGTCGCTCAGACGGCGCCCCCACCATGCTCGAGGCCCACGAGGTCGTCTTCCGCTACCGCGACCGCGGCGCACCCGTCCTCCAGGGGTGCAACCTCCGAATCCGCAGCGGCGACCGGCTCCTGCTGGAAGGGCCCTCAGGCAGTGGCAAATCCACCCTGGCCTCCCTCCTCAGCGGCCTGCGCGTGCCTGAGTCCGGTCTCCTGCTCCTCCGCGGGCTCGACCGTCAGACCATAGGGTCCGAGGCCTGGCGACGACGCGTGGTCGCCGCGCCCCAGTTCCACGACAACCACGTGCTCACCGAAACCTTCGCCTTTAATTTACTCATGGGACGGCGCTGGCCACCGCAGTCCGAGGATGTCGAAGCAGCCGAAAACATCTGCCGCGAGCTCGGGCTCGACGACCTTCTCATTCGCATGCCGGCAGGGCTGTGGCAACTGGTCGGCGAGACCGGCTGGCAGCTCTCTCATGGCGAGCGCAGCCGGCTTTACATGGCCAGGGCCCTGCTCCAGGGGGCCGACGTGATCGTCCTCGACGAGAGCTTCGCGGCCCTCGACCCCGAGACCCTGCAGCGCTGCTTGCGCTGCGTCCTGCAACGCGCCGCCACCATGCTCGTCATCGCCCACCCCTAAGCTCCACCTACACTCATCTGTAGCGGTAGTAGGAAATTATCACATGGAGGATGAACGTGGAACAGACATCATCAGCACCACAGATGTGAAATCGGCTTGCTCAGAGCGGGATAAACACAATGTGGTTGAGCATGTCTTCGGGGCCGAAGGCATTAGCGATGAGTTCGAGGTCGCGCACCGCTTGACCATTGGTCACGCTGAGCTGGTGCGCGTATACCAACCCCGAGAATCCGATGCCTGCCTGTAACCATTGATGGGTGAGGATTAGGAGGTCTTTGTCCTGGCTGAAGAGCACACGACCAAGTTGCGTTGCCCTCTGAAGAAGCCTCTCATCTTCAAATTCGGCAGCTCCGTCTTCGTGCGCGGTGATTACATCGACGCCTCGGCGCCGCAGTCCCTCTGTAATTGCAGCGTGAACGTGATGGTCCATGTAGAAGGGCACGCTCAAGGAAGGCGACCCATGGCCTTGAGTTTAAGACGGATCGACGATTCGCCAAGGCTCTGCTTGATCTTCTCCACCTCAAGCAGTTGCTCGTCGATTTCACGATCCATTTCCGCTTGGTGATCATAGTAGTACGCCAGTGCACTATAGATTTGGGCAAGGCCGAGATGTGGATGCTGCCGGTGGATCTCGTCGGCATCCCAGTGGTATGCAAGGCGATCTAAGACCACTTCGACCACTTTGGTTTGTGTGCCAGCGATGTACGGTATGCCGTCAGGAGTCACATTGATATGCGGGTAGGCTAGAGGAGCCATTGCATTTCCTCTGGAACGGTGATGCGACATCTCTACAACGCTGGGAAGATTTCATCAACTCTGAGCTGCAGCTCGGACAGCAC
>Ga0137403_10001310_pt1 | contig 31323 bp, 27 predicted proteins | sample CZOMad2_1_16fung_FD_122057 | JGI IMG/M metagenome (GOLD analysis project Ga0137403, IMG submission 122057) | Vadose zone soil fungal communities from Angelo Coast Range Reserve, California, USA - CZOMad2_1_16fungal (Hybrid Assembly) | ecosystem: Environmental > Terrestrial > Soil > Vadose zone... | reverse complement strand
GACATCTATTCGGCCACGGTCTCCTACGAGCTGGAGGACGGCCTCTCCGTCGACGCCGTGCTCGAATATTCCGACTATCGCAGCCACGATGCCGCCGGCCCCGACTATCAGGGCCTCGCCGCCGGCGTGGGCACGCTGATCACGTTCTGAGGTGACCCACCCAGCGGAAGAGGCAACCCCCGCGGCGCAGCGGCGGCCTTCTCGCTGGCCGCAAGGATCGCCGAGAAATCTGCCTTGCCGGTCGCTGCCTGCCTGGGCAGCGTGACGCGCGGCATCAACGTCCCGATCGACGAGGGCCTTGCGATCGAAGCCGACTACTTCGCGCGGATGGTTCCGACGCACGACATGCAGGAAGGCATTTCGGCATTTCTAGGGAACCGTAGACCCGTCTTCAACGGAACGTGAGGCCCTTTCGGAACGGCACAGGAAACGCCGAAGTCCTCGCACAATGCGCACTACTGCCGCACGGATCGCAGCGTTGCGCATTTCATGGGCAAGACGACGATGCAAATCGATCAGCTCTGACGTAACGACGGGGCCGCCATCGGCGCGTGACGAAGCGTGGGAGGTCGAGCGACCGCAGGCATTCCACACGTTGTCGAGGATCGTCACGCCGTTGGCTCCCACGGATGCACTGAATTCGCGGCTCGCGGGCGCCGATCTGCCACGAGCTCTGCAGCATCCCTGGAAGATGGGTCTGAATTATTTATATATCAAATGCATATTCTACATAATGATTATGCAGATTACTTGCCTGATCTCAGCTTGGCCTTCAACGCGCCGACCAACAGGTCGATGGCGGGATCGAAGCGCCCCGGCGCGGCGTTTCGAACCAGGGTCACGGTCACGGGGAAGGTGAAGTCCAGCACATCCAATATCCGCAGCTTGCGGCGGTGCGGGCTCTGCTCGAACTGCCGGCGCGGGATGAGACCCAACCCGCCGCTATGGGCGAGCAGCGAGAGTTGGAGGTCCTCGCCGATGACCTCGGCCGCGATGCGGATCGGCAGTTGCAGCCGGTCGAATGCCTTCACGAGCGCGGCCCGGCATGCGCATCCGCTGGGATTCAAGAGCCAACCCTCGCCGGCAAGATCGCGCAGACGCCAGGGATTGCCGTCACGCCGGGTCGGCGACTTGGAGGCCGCGACGACGACCACCTGCTCCGATCCGAGCGGGATTCGAGTGAGGCCGGCCGGAACGGAATGCGCATCCGTCAGGAGGCCGACCGCGCAATCGAGCGCGCCGCTGCGCACCTCCTCGACGAGGTTGGCGGACCAGTTCGCGCTCACCTGCAGCCTGATCCGCGGGAACGTCCGCCGCAGGACGTCGAGCGGCGCGGTGAGCACCATCTCGGCGAGGCCGTGGGCGACCCCGGCCTTCAAATCGCCGGCGGGATCGGCTCCCTTGGTCGCGCATGCCTCCAGTTCCGCCGCGGCGGCCAGAACCCGTCTGCAACGTTCGAGCACGTGGTTCCCGAGAGCGGTGAGGACGGCCGGCTTCACCGCGCGATTGAAGAGCGGCGCACCGCCGATCGCCGCTTCGAAATTCTGGATGCGCCTGGTCGTCGCCGGCTGAGTGAGATTCAAGCGGACGGCCGCGCGGTTCACGGATCCGGCGTCGGCGAAGGCCACGAAGGCCTCTATGTCTTGTAGATTCATAAGGAAAACGAATAATCTGATTCCGAATATGCGAGAAGAGAAATCAGCTCGGAGCCGACTCAAGGCTGCCGAAGGCCGGGCGGCGGTTGGCGACGGCCGCGCGCGACAAGGCCCGGTAAGGCGAAGGCTCGATGAGGACAACGAGCGACTGGCCTTCCGCGCGCGACGATCCTCCGGCCCTTTGCCGATTCCGATCAGGCCGCCGTGCGCGAACTCTTCATCGCGATCAACCGGGCGCTCGCCCCCGCAGACATGAAGGAGACCTTCGAGCGCTATATCGAGACGGCGCTGGCCGCCGAGATCGATCGCCTCGCCGGCTTCTACAGCCGCGAGCGCGGCAACGGCTTCTGGGTTGCCCATAGCGGCCCGCTCCTGATCGGCACGGTCGGCCTCGAGCGGGCCTCGCCGCACGCGGTCGAGCTCCGCCGCATGTATGTCCGCGCGGAATTCCGCCGCCGCGGCATCGCGCAGGCGCTGCTCGAGCGCGTCACGGCCGCGCCCACGGCTTCCGCCACACCCATACCGACGTCGCGGCGGCCTCCACCAGCAAGACCGTCGCCGGCCTCACGCGGCTATATTTTGAGAAGGATCTGGACTTGGTATCGGGCGGGGCACCGATCTGACCAGCCCGCATTCTTGGGCCACTGGCACTGATCGACATTGGAATCCGAACTTGAGCAACTCGTCTGCTTTTGACCCCTAACCGGACTCGCTATTGCATCGCTTCGGGCCTAGGGTTTAGCGATCGTGGCCATGACGGCGGCGTGGTCGGTCATCCGGGCCTCTCTCTGATGGGCATGCAGTTCCTACGCCGCCGTAAGTCGGCACTGATCGACGGCGCCGGCGGCGACGCGCGCGACCTGAGCGACCATCTGGTCGCCTATCTGAACGGCGAAATCGCGCGCGCCGTTTAGAACAGAGTGCGATGGGAGACCAAATATGGCCGAGAACGGCGATTCGAAGTGTTGCGGGCCGGGCTACGCCTCGCCGGCCGAGGCGATGAAGGCGCCACGCGAGAAAATTCTTTACACGGTCGCACTCTATATCGGCACGGGCATTCAGAAGCCGGACTATGTAGCGACGATCGACGCCGACCCGCAGAGTCCGACTTACTCCAAGGTGATCAGCCGACTCGAGATGCCGGGCATCGGCGACGAACTGCACCACATGGGCTGGAACGCCTGCTCGTCCTGCCATCACGACCCCACCAAGGAGCGGCGCTATCTGATCGTGCCGGGCGTGCGCAGCACCAATCTGCATATCGTCGACTGCGCGACCGATCCCAGGAAGCCGCGCCTGCACAAGGTGATCGAGGGCGCCGAGATCAAGGCCAAGACTGACCTTTCGGCGCCCCACACGGTGCATTGCCTGGGCTCCGACATCATCATCTCCATGCTAGGCGATGCCAAGGGCGAGGCGCCCGGCGGCTTCCTGCACCTGAACGAGAACTTCGAGATCGTCGGACGCTGGGAGAACGACAGCACCGGTATGCTCTTCAACTACGACTTTTGGTACCAGCCACGCCACAACGTTATGGTCTCCAGCGAATGGGCCGCCCCCAACACCTTCATGCCGGGTTTCGACCTGGAGGAGGTCGGGCGCCTCAAGTACGGCCGCCGCATCCACTTCTGGGACCTTCAGAAGAAGCGCATCATGAAGACCCACTACTTGGGCGAGGACGGGCTTCTCCCGCTGGAGGTTCGCTTCCACCACAACCCCGATTCCGACCACGGCTTCGTCGGCGCCGCGCTCTCGGCCAACATCATCCACTGGTTCAAGAAGGACGGCGAGTGGGTCTGGAAGAAGATCATCGACGTCGACAACGAGCCCCACCCGGAATGGCCGATTCCGCTCCCGGGGGTGATCAGCGTCATCTTGATCTCAATGGACGACCGCTTTCTCTACTTCTGCAACTGGCTGCACGGCGATATCCGACAGTACGACATCACCGATCCGCACAACCCGAAGCTGACCGGCCAGGTCTGGATGGGCGGCCTGCTCGGCAAGGCCCCAGTCGTCAACGGCCACAAGATCACCGGCGGCCCGCAGATGATCCAGCTCTCGCTCGACGGCAAGCGGCTCTATGTCACAACCTCGCTGTTCTCCACCTGGGACAACCAGTTCTATCCCGAGATCCGCGAGAACGGCGGCTGCATGGTGATAGTCAACTGCAACACCGAGGCGGGCGGCATGGAGATCGACAAGGACTTCTTCGTTGACTTTGGCAAGGAGCCGAACGGACCCGCCCGCTGCCACGAGACCCGCTATCCGGGCGGCGACTGCACCTCGGATATCTGGCTGTGAGAGAACGGGCAGTCACGATAACCCTTGCCAACCGGGCGGGCGCAACCTACCGGGTGGATCGCGCTAAGCCGCTGCTCACCACGCTAGAGGCAGCAGGGGTCTCATTGCCCTATGGCTGCCGCTACGGCGGTTGCATCTCCTGCGCGGCCAAGTTGCTCGAGGGCGAGGTGGACCAGCGGGCCGGGGTCGCGCTCAATGGCCGGCAGCTGTCCCACGGTTATGTTCTGCTGTGCGTGGCCCGCCCGCTCAGCGATTGCACTCTCGACGTCGGCGTGGAGAGCCATGACAAGCTTTATCGAAATCCCTTCGCCGACCCGCTCGCGCCCCACGAGCTGAAGCCGGATATCGCGCGCCCACGGAGGGACGTGCCATGACCACTGTTGCCCACATAAATCACGACGAGGATTACCCGGCCGAGTACCTGGCCATGATCCTGAAGGAGGTCAAATCCATCGCGGTGGTCGGCGCCAGCTCGGACCCGACCAAGTTCAGCTATGGGGTGATGCGCGTGCTGCACGAGACCGGTTACGAAATGATCCCGGTCAATCCTATGGAGGCTGGCAAGGAGATCCGCGGTCTCAAGGTCTACGAATCGCTCTCTGCGATCGGGAAGCCGGTCGACATGGTCCAGGTGTTCCGTACCTCCGAGGCCGCCCTGGATGTCGCTAAGGAGGCGGTCCAGATCGGTGCCAAGGTCCTCTGGATGCAGATTGGCGTGCGCAACGACGAGGCGGCGCACCTGGCCGAGGATGCAGGCCTCAGGGTGGTGATGAACCGCTGCCCCAAGATTGAACTGTTCCGGCCCTTCTGGAAGCCTCGTCTCAACCAGCAGATTTGAGTGGCGGCCGGGTTGCGAGAATCCCGGCTAATGCTGTTTCCGGGACCGGGGTGTAGAGGGTCGCCGGCGACTTGGCCTAGTCTTGCGCCACGGCGGCAGGCGGCGGCGTGCCGCGGAGCCGGAATCACCCTTGCGGGCTCACACTCGGAGAAAGGGCGCCAGCATCGCCTACCGTTCGTGAATGCCGCCTAGTTAGTCACCCAGCGCACTGAAATGCGCGATGCCTGAGGAATCCTTGCGGCTTGGATGTCGGCTATTGGCACATAGCGGACATGGTCGGCCAAGGAGTTCGGGACCGACTGGCCTTTTCCGAGCATGTAAGTTCCGCCTGAATCTCTCGCGCGGGCCTTGCATTTCAACGAAAAGTTTCTATTTTGTTTCCATCTGGCGCCACTATGCGACGGTCGGTCTTTGACATCGTGTATAGGTCGAAATGCAATGTCGCCGCCCCCGGGCGCCGACAAGCCCGCTCTGCGAACCCGCGTTAACCTTTTGCGTAAGGTTGTTTTCGACTTTCGAGGTTTGGACTACCCCCAACCATGATGGGAGATCACCTCCCGCTGGACATGGGCTCCATCGCCCGGAAGCCAGTGCAGAACCGCCTCCGCGCCTCCGCGTGAGTCATCTTCCAGCGGATGCCGATCTCCGCTGGACATGGGGTAGATCGCTCGAATCTGAACGCCACCGGCCGACGCGGCCCGCGCCTACTCCCGCTTGTTCCCCACCCGCGCGGCCAGGGCCGCCGACAGGAAACCGTCGAGGTCGCCGTTCAGGACTCCCTGGATGTCGCTGGTCTCGACCTCCGTCCGCAGGTCCTTCACCATCTGGTAGGGCTGCATGACGTAGGAGCGGATCTGGTGGCCCCAGCCGATGTCGCTCTTGTTGGCCTCGATCGCCGCCGCCGCCGTCTCGCGCTTCTGCAACTCCAGTTCGTAGAGCCGGGCCTTCAGCATGCCCATGGCGATGAAGCGGTTGCGGTGCTGGGAGCGGTCCTGCTGCGACTTGACCACGATGCCGGTGGGGACGTGGGTGATGCGGATGGCGCTCTCGGTCTTGTTGACATGCTGGCCGCCGGCGCCGCCCGAGCGCATGGTGTCGATGCTGAGATCGCTGTCCTTGATCTCGATCTCGATGTCCTCGTCCACCACCGGGTAGACCCAGGCCGAGGCGAAGCTGGTGTGGCGACGGGCTTGACTGTCGTAGGGCGAGATGCGCACGAGCCGGTGCACGCCGCTCTCGGTCTTCAGCCAGCCATAGGCGTTGTCGCCCGTGATCCGGATGGTGGCCGATTTCAGGCCGGCCTCCTCGCCGGCGCTCTCCTCGATCCACTCGACCTTGTAGCCGTGCTGCTCGGCCCAGCGCGCGTACATGCGGGTCAGCATCTCCGCCCAGTCCTGCGCCTCGGTGCCGCCGGCGCCGGCATGGATCTCGACGTAACAGTCGTTGGCATCGGCCTCGCCGGAGAGCAGGCTCTCGAGTTCGCGCTTGGCGGCGCGTGCCCGCAGTTCCCTGAGCTGCGCCTCGGCCTCGGCCACCGACCTCTGGTCGCCCTCGGCCTCGCCCAGTTCGATCAGCGTCAGCGCGTCATCCAGCTCCTGCTCGAGCGACCGATAGGCCTTGACGGCATTGTCGAGATGGGCGCGCTCGCGCGTCACTTTCTGCGCTGCCGCCTGGTTGCTCCAGAGGTTGGGATCCTCGGCCCTGGCGTTCAGTTCATCCAGCCGCTTCAGCGCGCTGTCCCAGTCAAAGATGCCTCCGCAGCAACGCCAGGGAGGCGCGAACCTCGCCGGCCATGGTTTCGACTTCCGCGCGCATGGGGCTACTCCTTGATTCGAGAATCGGGGTCAGGGCGCGCCGGACTTAGGCGACGCCCGCGACGGCGTCAATAGAGACCACCGGTGCCCGTCGGCGGGCCGCCCGCGGGGGCGCCCGTGCCGAGGACGTCGCCGGAGCCGCCGATGATCACGATCTCGCCGTTGGGCTCGGTGCCCGGCTTGAACGCCTCGTCGATGATCGTGCCGCCATCGCCGGTCGGCCGCTGGCCGGTGTGCAGATCGACGCGCACGAAGCGCAGGCCCGGCGGCCGGCGGAACGGCGTCGCCGGCTTGTCGGCCAGGGCCTCCATCATGAAGTCGCGGAAGATCGGGGCCGCGATGGCGCCGCCGGTTTCCTTGCCGCCGAGGCTGCGCGGCTGGTCGTAGCCGACATAGACGCCGACCGCCAGTTCGGGCGAGAAGCCCACGAACCAGGCATCCTTGCTGTCGTTGGTGGTGCCGGTCTTGCCGGCCAGCGGCTTGCCAACCACTTTGACGGCGACGGCGGTGCCGCGCTGCACCACGCCCTCCATGATATGCACCATCTGATAGGCCGTGCGGGGATCGATGACCTGTTCGCGGGTGTCCGGGATCTGCGGGACCGGCTGGGAATTCCACGTAGCGGCGCGGCAACCCTGGCAAGGCCGCTCATCATGCCGGTAGATGGTGGCGCCGTTGCGGTCCTGGATGCGGTCGATGAAGGTCGGCGTGATTCGCTTGCCGCCGTTGACGATCATGGAATAGGCGGTGGCCATGCGGATCGGCGTGGTCTCGCCGGCGCCGAGCGCCATCGCCAGGGTCGGCATCAGGTTGTCGACCACGCCCAGCTTCTTGGCATACTCGACCACCTTCTCCATGCCGACCGCCTGGGCCACGCGGACGGTCATCAGGTTGCGCGACTTCTCGATGCCGACGCGCATGGTCGTCGGCCCCAGATAATCGCCGCCGTAGTTCTCGGGCGACCACAGCGGCAGTCCCGGGCCCTGGTCGATTGAGATGGGGGCGTCGAGCACGATCGTCGAAGGCGAGTAGCCGCTGTCGAGTGCCGCCATGTAGACGATCGGCTTGAACGAGGAGCCCGGCTGGCGCATGGCCTGGGTGGCGCGGTCGAACTCGCTCTGCTTGAAGCTCCAGCCGCCGGTCAGGGCGAAGACGCGGCCGGTATGCACGTCCATGGCCACGAGGGCGCCGCTGACCTCGGGGATCTGCCGCAGCGCATAGGTATCGGCCGGGTAGTCCTTGCCGTCCTCGCTCTTGTCGACTTTGGCGACGATGACGACATCGCCCGCCTTCAGCGCGTCGGTCGCCTTCTCGATGGCCGGTCCGACGACCTTGCCCTCGCGGACGTGGCGCGCCCAGCGCAACTCGGCCAGCGGGATCGTTCCCGCGCCGCCGTCGGCGAAGCCGATCTTCGCCTCCTTCGCATCGGCGTCCAGCACCATCGCCAGATGCCACTCATACAGCCACTCCGGCGCCGGGACCATCGCCAGCCGCTTCTGCCAGTCCGGCCCCGGATCGATCTCGGTAACCGGCCCCCGCCAGCCATGGCGCAGGTCATACCGCACGAGGCCCGCCCGCAGGACGCGATCGCCGAGCTCCTGCAGCTTGGGATCGAGCGTCGAGCGGACGTAGAGGCCGCCCGTGTACAGGTTGTCCTGCCCCAGCTTCGGGTCCTTCGAGGTCGCGATTTCGCGCCGCACTTCCTCGGCGAAGTAGTCGGCCGTCACCGCCTCGGTCGTGCCGCGCCTACGCAGCTGCAGTGGCTCCGCTAGCGCCTGGTCGGCCTGCTCCCTGGTGATGAAGCCGTTGTCCAGCATCTGGCCGATCACCCAATCGCGCCGCGCCTTGGCCTGCGTGGGATGGAGCGTCAGCTGATAGTCATTGGGCGCTTTCGGCAGGCCGCCCAGATACGCGGCCTCGCCGATGGTGAGCTCGTCCAGCCTCTTGTCGAAATAGTTGAGCGCCGCGGCGACGACGCCATAGGCGCCCTGGCCCAGATAGATCTGGTTGAGATAGAGCTCGAGAATGCGGTCCTTGGAGTAGGCCTGCTCGAGGCGGAAAGCGAGGATCAGCTCCTTGGCCTTGCGCTGGTAACTGACCTCGCTGGCCTCGCCGCTGAAGAAGAAGTTCTTGGCCACCTGCTGGGTGATGGTCGAGGCGCCGATCGGCCGCCGGCCGGTGCCGTAGTTCTTGATGTTGGTCAGCATCGCCGCGGCGATGCCCGGGAGATCGATGCCCGGATGGGTGTAGAACGTCTTGTCCTCGGCCGCGATGAAGGCCCGCTTGACCGGCTCCGGTATGGCGCTGGCCGGCACGAAGACCCGCTTCTCGATCGCATACTCCGCCAGCAGGCGCCCATCGCCCGCCAGGACGCGCGTGACGAGCGGCGGATGATAGACCTGGAGCTGCTGATAGTCGGGCAGCTCGGCGCTGAACCTGTTGACGGCGAGCAGCAGCGCGACGATCGCGAACAGGCCGAGATTCGAGAGCAGCCCGAGGATGCCGCTAAGCAGTTTCATGACCAGTCAACACGCTCACGCCAAAGCCATGCGGCGATTATATCGATATATTTGTGGCGGAACAGCGTCACGCCGACGCCGGAATTCGGTCGCTCAGGATTGGTGGGTGCTGCGCTGCCACTCGAAATAGCGATCGATGGCATCGCGGATGGCCTTGGCCACGACGCGGCGGTGGCGCTTGGAGCTGAGCGCGGCCTCGTCATCGGGGTTCGAGAGGTAGCCGAGCTCGAGCAGGACCGACGGGACATCCAGCGCCTTCAGCACGACGAAGCCGGCGAAGCGGTGGGAGTCGCGCAGGACCAGCGTGCGTTCGGCCAACTGGTCGGTCAGCAGGCTGGCGAAGCGGGCCGAGAGGTTCTTGGTCTCGCGCTGCGCCAGGTCGATGAGGATGCTCGTCACCATCGGGCTCTGGGTCGTCAGGTCGACGCCGGTGATCACGCCGTCCTTGTTCTCGCGCGCCGCCACCGCCGCCGCTTCGGCGTCCGACGCCGTCTCCGACAGGGTGTAGACGGAGGCGCCGCGCAGGTCCGTCTTCTCGTTGTGATCGGCGTGCATCGAGATGAAGAGATCGGCCTTCGCCGCGCGCGCGATGTCGATGCGCTGGCGCAGCGGCAGCAGCCGGTCGTCCGTCCGCGTCAACACCACCTTGTAGCGGCCGGTCGCCTCCAGCAATGCCTTCAGCTGCTTGGCCATCTGCAGGTTGACGTCCTTCTCCATCGTGCCGTTGGCGCCGATGGCGCCGGGATCCTTGCCGCCATGGCCGGGATCGAGCACGATCGTGGGAATGCGGGCATCGTCGCCTGCCACCGGCTGGCCCGGCGGCCGCACGGCCGGGACCGTGACAACCGCCACTTCGGCGCCGGACACGCCTTCGTCGTCGGCGTCATCCGGCTTTGTCGGCGGCAGGGGCCAGTCGGCACTGGAGGCCGCAGTCGCCCCGGCGTCCGGGAGCGCCACCGCTTCCGTCGAGGCGATCTGAACGGGCATCTCGGGCGCCGTCATGCGGTCCGCCTTGGCATCGTTGGCGACCATCACAGGGGCGGCCACGGGGGCGGCGATCGCCGCCGCCGGATTGGGTTTCGGTTCGTCGATGATCGCCGGCGGTATCGGATTGCGACCGATGGCCGCCGCAATCTCATCGGCGCCCCCGGATTGCAGATCGATGAAGATGCGCGCCGGAGCCGATTCCGACGCCAGCAGCGCTTGCGACTGCGCGACCCGCGCCGGCTCCGCCAGTTCGAGGATCAGGCGGCCGCCCGCGCCGGTTCCCTGCTCGATGCGGATGGCTTTGATGAGGCCCTGTCCCGCCGGCGGTTCTCCGCCGGTCAGGCGGAAACCGGCGCCGTCGAGAGCAATGACGACAAGGTGAGGATCAGCCTGCGGTTCAAGGCGATAGCCGGCGGGCGCGCTGAGGTCCAGAACGACGCGCGTGCGGTCGGCATGCACGCCCAGCCGTATGTTGACGACGTCGGCAGTGGCGAACGCCGCGGTCGGCAAAATGAGCACCAGCCAAGCGGCGAGAAGCCAGCGGAAAACCAGTAGGTTGCGAGGAGTCTGTTGCATTATTGGTAGATATATATCCGACAAAGCATTGTTGTCTATATAGAATCTGTCGAGAACGTTGCTGCCCCGTGCGGCCATTGCCAAATTGGAAAGCCATTGTGGAACGCTGCCGCTATGGTTATTGTCCCTCCGTTGGCCGACTGCGTGTCACCTGACCGGACGATTCCGGCGCTGCGAAGCCGAGGACGGCGACGATCTCTTCGATCGCCCACCGGCAACGACATGGGCAGCGTGCAGCCGAATATCCGGCGACAGCGTAGCGGCGAACTGGTTACGCAGTCGTTAACCCTAATCGGCGGACTCGCCTCTGGCCCGTCCGCCTCCGGGCAAGCATTTGAGCGACAAGCGGTTCTGCCGCCGTCGCCCTTCGACAGGTCGGAATGACTGACACCCGGATATTCAACAACCGTTTCGCGCCGCCGCCCGCGGAGACCCGCGGGTGCGCCGGACGCGTATTGGAGATTTCAAGTAATGACAAGACGAATGCTCATCGAAGCCACCCACCCGGAGGAGACGCGAGTCGTCGTGGTGGATGGCAAACGCCTCGAGGAGTTCGACTACGAGAGCGCGAATAAGCGCCAGCTCAAAGGCAACATCTATCTCGCCAAGATCACCCGCGTAGAGCCGTCGCTGCAGGCGGCGTTCGTCGACTACGGCGGCAACAGGCACGGCTTCCTGGCCTTCAGCGAGATTCATCCCGACTACTACCGCATTCCCGTCGCCGATCGCGAAGCCCTGCTGGCCGAGCACGCGGCGATGGCGGCGGCCGATGCCGCATCCGACAACGACGAAGAGGATCTGGCGGTCAATGTGCGGGCCGATCTGGCCGCCAGCACCACCGAGACGACCGACAATGCGGATGTAGCTGCCGCAGCGACCGACGACGACGACGACGGGGCCGAGGCTTCGTCTTCGGGCGACGAGGCGGGCGAGGCATTGCCGCTCATGATGTCGACCGCGCGGCTGTTCGGCCCCGAGATCGAATCGACGGCGGAGACCGCGGTCGCCGACGAGCCGCACGGCGATGATCCGACGAACGGGGAGGACAACGCCGCGGGCGACGCGCAGGCCGCGCCGGCAGTGTCGGGCGATCAGGATGCTCCGCAGTCGGGCGCCGAAAGCACCGAGCCCGCCGGCCCCCCCGCCTCCCTGGAGATGGTCGGCGGCGACGAGGCCGAGGACGTACGGCGCCGGCGCTCGCGCCCGCTGCGCCGCTACAAGATCCAGGAGGTCATCAAGCGCCGACAGATCATGCTGGTGCAGGTGACCAAGGAGGAGCGCGGCAACAAGGGCGCCGCGCTGACGACCTATCTGTCGCTGGCCGGCCGTTATTGCGTGCTGATGCCGAACACCGGCCGCGGCGGCGGCATCTCCCGCAAGATCACCAATGCCACCGATCGCAAGCGGCTGAAGTCCATCCTCGGAGAGTTCGACATCGCCGATGGCATGGCGGTGATCGTGCGTACCGCCGGCAGCGAGCGTAACAAGACCGAGCTGCGCCGCGACTATGAATACCTGGTGCGGCTGTGGGATGAAATCCGCCAGCTCACGCTGCAATCGACCGCGCCGAATCTGATCTACGAGGAAGCCAGCCTGATCAAGCGGGCGATCCGCGACCTCTACGCGCGCGACATCGAGGAAGTGCTGGTCGAAGGCGACGACGCCTACAAGGCGGCCAAGAACTTCATGCGCACGCTGATGCCGAGCCATGCCAAGCGCGTGCAGCTCTACAAGGATGAAAGCAGCCACCTCTTCCACCGCTTCCAGGTCGAAAGCCAGCTCGACGCCATCCACAATCCGACCGTGAATCTGCGCTCCGGCGGCTACATCGTCATCAACTCGACCGAGGCGCTGGTCGCCATCGACGTCAACTCCGGGCGGGCGACGCGCGAGCGCAACATCGAAGAAACGGCGCTGCGGACCAACCAGGAGGCGGCCGATGAGGTTGCGCGCCAGCTGCGGCTGCGCGATCTCGCCGGTCTCATCGTCATCGACTTCATCGACATGGAGGAGCACCGCAACAACGCCGCCGTCGAGCGTCGCCTCAAGGACGCCATGCGCCACGACCGGGCCCGCATCCAGGTCGGGCGCATCAGCGCCTTCGGGCTGCTGGAGCTGTCGCGCCAGCGCCTGCGGCCGAGCCTGATCGAGGCCAGCACCGAAGTCTGCCGCCACTGTCGCGGCAGCGGCCATGTGCGGTCGACGGAATCGACGGCGCTGCATGTCCTGCGCGCCATCGAAGAGGAAGGCATCCGCAACCGCAGTTCGGTGATCACCGTCACGGTGCCGACCGTCGTTGCGCTCTACATCCTCAACAACAAGCGCGCTGCGCTGGCGGAACTCGAGCAACGCCACAACCTGCGCCTGACGGTCGGCAGCGATGACGCGCTGATTCCACCCGACCATCGCATGGAGCGCAGCAAGACGCAGGTGGTCGTCCCCGAGGTACGTCAGCCGATCAGCCAGCCGGATACCATCGTCGAAGACGAGGAGATTCCCGAAGAGGAAGAGACCACATCGCCACCGCCGGAAGCGGCGGTCGAAGCGACCGTACAGGAGCCGGCGGGCGGCCATCGTCGATCCCGCCGCCGCCGCCGGGGGCGGCGCGAAGACGGCAGGCAGCCGCAATCCGAAACGGCGAACCGTTTTGCCCAACCGTCATCGGACGACCGCGACAGCCGCGGGGACAGCCCGGCGATCGACGCATCCGAGGATGAACGCGAGGACTATGTCGCGACTTCGGCGCCGGACGAAGCTACGGGCGAGGCGCTGCCCGGCGGCGAAATGCGCGATCAGGACGGCGAGCGCCGCCGCCGCCGCCGCGGCCGCCGCGGCGGCCGTCGGCGCCGGCGTGGCAACGATCGGCTGCCGGGTCAGCAGCCCGGCGAAGAGGGTGTCGCGTCGACGTCACCTGTCGGGCAGGATCAACCGTCTGATCGCCCCGGCGGCAGCTGGGCGGGCGAGACCGACCAGCCCCCGTACCGGCAGGACTCCGACGGGCCGAGCGAATCCTCAATAGAGCCGACGACGCAGGATGACGATCGCTCCCACGTCGCGAGCCAACCGGACGAACCCAGCCACGACCGGCATGCCGCCGACCTTGGCAACGATTTCGTGGAGCCGCCGCACCGCGTGGAACCGCCGCACCGCGTCGAGCCGGTCGTACCGGCTGACAGCAACGGCAGCGGCGCCGCATCGGCGATCGCCGCACCGGAGCCGGAGGAGGCGGTGGCCGATCAATCCCCATCCGGTCCACCCAAGCGTGGCTGGTGGAAGCGGCTGATCGAATAGCGGCGAGCGCCTACTTCCGCCACTCCAGGAGACGATCGGCGGCGGCCGCGATATCGGCCGCCGATCCGGCAAACGAGAACCGAATGAACTGGTGGCCGCGCTCGGCATCGAAATCGAGGCCGGGCGTTGCCGCGACGCCGGTATCGGCCAGCATGCGGCGGCAGAACTCGTCGCTGTCGTTGGTCAGCCGGGAAACATCGGCATAGATGTAGAAGGCGCCGTCGGCCGGAGCGAGGCGATCGAAGCCGGCGCGCGGCAACCGGTCGAGCAGGAGCGCGCGGTTGTCCGCATAGCGGCGGACATTGGCTTCGAGTTCGTCGCGGCAGTCGAACACCGTCGAGGCGGCGATCTGCGGCAGCGTCGGCGGCGAGATGAAGAGATTCTGCGCCAGGCACTCGATGGGCCGCAGCAGATCGGTCGGCGCGATCATCCAGCCAAGCCGCCAGCCGGTCATCGAGAAATACTTCGAGAAACTGTTGATCACGATCGCGTCGTCGCCGAGCGCGAGCGCTGTCGTCGGCTCCATGCCGTAGGTAATGCCGTGATAGATCTCATCCGACACCAGCCGGATCTGCCGCGCATGGCAATACTCGTGGAGGCGGCGAAGCGGGTCGGCGGCGATCATCGTGCCGGCGGGGTTGGAGGGGCTGGCAATGATCAATCCATCGATCCGGCCATCGACTTGATCCAATAATGCGGGCGTCGGCTGAAAGCGCGTCTCCGCATCGGTCAGCAGGTTGATCGGCGTGATGCCGAGCGCGACCAGAATGTTGCGGTAGGCGGGATAGCCGGGCGCGGCAAGAGCGACGCGATCGCCGGGATCGAAGGCCGCCAGGAAGCTCAGCAGAAATGCGCCGGACGAACCGGTCGTGACCACCACGCGCGCGGGGTCGACGCTGACGCCGTACAGGTCCCGATAGTGGCGGGCGATACGCTGTCGCAGCGGCGGAATGCCGAGCGCCTCGGTATAGCCGAGCTGGTCGGAATCGAGCGCACGCTTGGCGGCCTCGATGACCGCGCGCGGAGCGCTCGTGCTCGGTTGCCCGACCTCCAGATGCAGGACGTTCTCGCCGCGCGCCGCGCGCTCGTTGGCGTCGCGCAGCACCTCCATGGCGATGAAGGGCGGCACCGCGCCGCGGCGCGCGACCTTCAGCGCCACGGGTCTAGTTCCCTTGGATGACGGCGAGGCCGGTGGCGCGCGGATCGTTGCGCGCCTGGCAGCTGCCGGGGTGGTTCGGCAACCCGTCGGGACACCAGAGCGCGTTGACCTGGCCGAGCGGGCCGGACGGCTGCACCGCGTGGCCGCGCTGCGAGAGGCCGGCAACGACGGCTTCTTCCGTACCTTCCTCGTACAACACCGTATCCGGCTCGCCGCTGTCGTGGACCCGCTTGGCGGCGAGCGCGTCGTCGAGAGATCGGCCGCGCAGGGCGCTGTCGAGGAACACGGAGACCAGCGCGCTCGCGCCCGCGGAACCGCCGGACGCAGTGGCCGCGAAATCCACGCTCTCGCGCTGCGGACTCACGGCCATCATCGGCCCGAGCGGCATTCCCGATTGGGCGGGCGGCGCGGCGAGGACGACGCCCGTGCCGGGAACCACCCGGCGGACGCCGAACAACCGATTCATCGTGACCTCGCAGGCGACGGCGAGCCCGTCGCGATCGGCGACCACGAAGCCGGAAGATCCCGGATCTTCGCCCTCGCTTGCAGCGGCAGCCGCCGGCGCATCGATCGCCGAGGCCGCGCCGGGATTGTAGCCTTGCATCAGCGACTGCAGGTGCCCGGGAACCAGCAACGCCGCCGCCGCCGCGCCGCCGCCGGCCTGCGACCAGCTCCCGTGATCGGCGAATGCCCGCTTCGTCGCTTCCACCAGCAGATGCGGCCGCTCGGGGTCCGCCGCCGCCGCATAGACGCCACCCTGCAGCAGCAAGGCCAACAGCTCGGCTCGCAGCAATCCGCCGTCTGCGGGCGGCGGCGCGAAATAGGCAGCGCGCTCGCCCACATTCACGGTCAGCGCGTCGACCGTTTGCGCTTGGACGGCCCGCAGGACTCCACCCTCCAACGGCAACCCGATGGACTGCGCGCCCGACGCCAGGCGCAGCGACAGCGGGCCACCATAGAAGGCGCCGGCGCCGTCGCGCTGGATCTGGCTGATGGTCGCGGCCAGATCCAGTTGCTGCAGACCGTCGCCCGCGTCAGCGATGCTGCCGTCGGCGCGGCCGTAGATGCGGCCCATCTCCGCGTCGTCGAGCAGCGCCGTGCCGACCGTCGCCAGGTCATGCGCCAGTGCGCGGCTCGTCGAGGAACCGCGCGCCAGGTCTTCCGCCGGCCCCAACAACTGGCTCCACTTCAAGCGACCGTACTTGGACTGCAGCACCGCCATGCCGCGGACATTGCCGGGCAGGCCGAACGAGCCGTCAGCAGCCGCGCGGGGAAGGAAGTCGAGCGCGATCGGACGCTCGGCTCCCGGCTCGTGAACCAGGCAAACGCCACCGCCGCCCAAGCCTGCCGACGACGGCAATGTCACCGCCAACGTGAAGTAGATCGCGACGGCCGCATCGGCGGCGCTGCCGCCGGCGACCAGGACATCGCGCGCCGCCACCACGGCGCGCGGATCGTCGGCAACGGCGGCGCCGGCAAACCCCTCGATGCTGCCGATGACGCCCGGATCCTTGCTCGCGCCGCCCTGGCAGCCGCCGACCGCGAGCGCCAGCAGCGCGGCACAAAGCCATTGACACGAACGCTCACGGCACCCAGCTTTCGCCATGAACCCACGGAACCCGACATTGACCAGACGCATTATTTCCCTCGTCCTTGCGACGGTGTTCGCATTCACCTGCCCGCGGCCGGCCGATGCGGCGGGGCAAGCGCCGGTGTTCATTCGCGACGCCGAGATCGAAGCTATCATCGCCAACTTTACGGCGCCACTGTTCACCGCCGCCGGCCTCGATCCTGCGGCCGTGCGCGTCTACATCGTCAAGGACGATACGATCAATGCCTTCGTCGCCGGCGGCATGAACATCTTCGTCTTCTCCGGCCTGCTGCTGCGGGCGGAGCGGCCGGCCCAACTCATCGCCGTCATCGCCCACGAGACCGGACACATCCGCGGCGGTCATCTGGCGCGCAGGAACGATGCCCTGCGCGCCGCCACGATCGAGATGATCGTCGCCTGCATCCTCGGCGTTGGGGCCGCAGCCGGCAGCGGCCAGGGCGGAGCGGCGGCCGCTTGCTCGTTGGGGTCGGACATCGCCAACAGGTCCCTGCTGGCTTTCTCGCGCACGCAGGAGGCCTCCGCCGACCAGGCCGGCCTGGAGTTTCTCGACGCCTCCCATCAATCGGCCCGTGGCATGCTCGAGTTCTTCAAGATCCTCGGCAAGCAGGAGGCGCTGTTGTCGAGCCAGCAGGATCCTTACTTGCGCACCCATCCGCTGACCCAATCGCGCATCGACGCCGTGACCGAGCATGTCGCGCATTCGCCCTATAGCGATGTGCCGGATCGCCCGGAGTTCGTGGTGGAGTTCAAGCGTGTGCAGGCCAAGCTGCGCGGCTATACCGAGCCGATGGCGCAGGTGTTGAAACGCTATCCCAACACCGACGACAGCCTCGAGTCGCGCTACGCGCGTTCCATCGCCTACGCGCAGCCCGGCCAGGCCGATCTCAAGAAGTCGATCGCGCTCGCCGACAGCCTCATCGCGGAGTTTCCCAACGATCCCTACTTCCAGGAAAACAAGGCGGAAATCCTCTTGAAGAGCGCCAACCAGGCAAAGGCGGCCCTACCCTACTATGAGACATCGGCGGCCGCCCTCCCGGACTCGCCGATGATCCTCCTGGAACTGGCGATGGCGCAGCTGTCGATCGGGGATCCGCCGCTCGTCAAGAAGGCAATACCCGAACTCGAGAGGGTCGTGCGCATCGAGCCCAAGAACGGGTCGGCGTGGCATCAGCTCTGCATCGCCTACGGCACGGACGGACAATTGGCGATGGCGTCGCTGGCCTGCGCCGAAGAAGCCTCCAACCGCAGCAGCAAGCGGGCCTGCAGACAGGCCAAGGAACAGGCCGACCGCGCCATGCACGGCCTGCCCGAAGGATCGCCCGCCTGGCTGCGTGCCCAGGACATCTTCAACGGGTCGCGTTGCGACGAAGAAGAGTAGGGTCGGCGGCCGCGCGGCCGCTGACAATCCCGTGAACAGGCGGCGATGGCGATTGTGAGAGATCGCGGGATCGGCGATGATTGGCGATGGCATCGCTCCAGCAAGGATCAAGTGCATGAATCGACGTTGGCTTCCGGCGGCTGCCCTGGCGGCATTGATCTCCGTGGTCGGGATCGCCACCCAAGCGTTGGCCCAAGAGAACGAATCGCTGACTGACCAGGCCAAGACGGAAAAGATCATCCACGACTACCTGCTCGCCCATCCCGAAGTGATCATCGAGGCGGTCGACAATTATCAAAAGCAGCAGGAGAAGGCGTCGGCCCAGAAGCAGGCGCAGGCGCTCGTCGATCGGCGCGAGGAGCTGCTGCACACGCCTGCTGACCCGGTGATCGGCAATCCCAGCGGGGACGTGACGGTCGTGGAATTCTTCGACTACCGCTGCCCGTACTGCAAGTCGGTCGCCGCCGCCTTCATCGACCTCTATGACAAGGACGGCAAGGTACGTCTCGTGCTGAAGGAGTTTCCGATCCTGGGGCCCGACTCCGAATTCGCGGCCAAGGCCGCCCTGGCGGCGCAGAAGCAGGGCAAGTATCGCGACCTCCATCTTGCGATGATGACCTTCAAGGGCAAGGTGACGAACGACGACGTGCGCCGGCTCGCCGCCAAGGTCGGCATCGACGTGGCCAAGCTTGAAAAGGACATGCAGGATCCCGCCATCCTCGAGACGATCAACCGCAACTACGCCCTCGCCGATGCGCTGGGCATCAAGGGCACGCCGGCCTTCATCCTCGGCGACGAGCTGGTGCCCGGCGCCATCAGCGTCGAAGAGATGCAGAAGCGCATCGCGGCGGTGCGCAACAAGCCGGGCTGAGGTCGGCAACGGATGGGCCGGCGCGCCCCGTCGCCGCCGGCCCCCGCCCAACTCACTTCACGATGTAGCTGCGATGCAGCCAGCCGTCGACGGAGTCCGAACGCGTTTCGAAGGCTGCGGCCTTGTCGGTCTCGCGACTGACGAGCGTCACGCCCGCCGGCAGCTGCTGATCGGTCGCGGCCGCCGAGTCCATCGCGGTCAGGAACGTCGCGGCGTCGTCGGCTGCGATACCCAGGGCCGATGAGCCGTCGGGGCCCTCCGCCACTGCCTCGGTGACGCTCGCCTCCAGCAGCCGCGGCCACAGCTTGCGGAACAGCAGCGGCGAGGCATAGATGTCGCCGCCGCTGATCTTGCCGTTGACGGCATAGAGATAGCCGACCGCGTCCGGGTGGTCCCCTGCCAATGCGGCCAGCGCGGCGACGTGCTTGCTGACGGCTTCCGCCACCTTCTTGTTCTCCAGGCTCAGTTGCAGGCTGGTCGGCGAGGCCGGTGCTGCCACGTCTTCGCCCACCGAGGCGGCCAGCTTGGCCTGCGTCTCGGCCACGGCGTTCCACACCTCCGTCTGCGAACGCTTGGATTTGGCGGCGAGCTTGAGATCCTTGCCGGCGAGCGACTTCTCGGCGCTGGCGAACTGCTGGGCCGGCTCGTCGCCGCGCGCCGACCAGCGGCCCTGCTCGACGCAGAAGGCGGTGATCGGAATTTTCTCCGATCCCGGCGGCAGGATGAGATCGACGGACAACACGCGGTCCTGCCGGCCGCCCTTGACGATGTCGCCGGCCTGGATGAAGAGCGTTCGGTCCTTCGACTTGTTCTGGACCTCGAGTTCGTTGACGTCGCCGGTCTCGTAGACGGCCGCCTCGCCGCTGGCGAGCGCCTCATCGAGCGTCAGATAGGCCCCGGCCGCGCCGCCGCCAGGCACCGGTTCGGCATGCACCAGAAACACGCTCAGGTTTCCGCTCTGATAAGGGCCGGAGATACGTGCCTCGGCCGCAGTCGCGACCGTAACGCCGATTGTCGCGGCCATGGCCATGGCCGCCGCCCACACTGCTTTCATGGAAGTCCTCCGTTGCGAAACGACGGTTCGGACCTTCCGCTTCTCCGCCACCCACCCACGGCCACGATCGGCCGCAAATGCGGCGGTAAGCCGGACTGCATTGCGGCGAATTCGCGGCCGGGCCGGAGCGGCCGGTTGCGCCCGGCCTCTCCTCCCCTTAGCCTCCAACCCAAAAGCAACCTGGGAGGCGAGCCATGGATCTCAAAGGCAAGACCGCCATCGTCACCGGCAGTTCGCGCGGCATCGGCAAGGCCGTGGCGAAGCGCCTCGCTCGTGACGGCGCCAAGGTCGCCGTCAACTGCGTCTCCACCGTCGACAAGGCCAAGGCCGTCGTCGAGGACATCCGCAAGGCCGGCGGCGACGCCGTCGTGGTACAGGCCGACGTCTCGAAGAAGGCCGACGCCGAGCGGCTGATCGCCGACACCATCAAGGCCTTCGGCCAGGTCGACATCCTCGTCAGCAACGCCGGCATCGTCATCGACCGCCCGTTCGTCGACAGCACCGACGACGACTGGACGCGCGCCGTCGAGAACAACCTGCACGGCTTCTTCAACATCACGCGCGCCGTGCTGCCGCACATGATCGGCCGCAAGCAGGGCCGCATCATCGCCACCGGCTCCTGCATCACCGAGGTCGCCGATTTCGGCGGCAACTACTACTCGGTCTGCACGGCCTCGAAGGGCGGCATCACCGCCATGCTGCGGCCGATCGCGGCCGAGGTCGCCCGCCACGGCGTCACCGTCAATGCCGTCTCCCCCGGCTACATCGCCACGGAGATGCTGGGCGAGATCGATCCGACCGGCCTCGAGGCGACCCTGCGCATCATCCCCATGCGGCGCTACGGCAAGCCCGAGGACATCGCCGCGGCCATGGCCTTCCTGGCCTCCGACGAAGCCGGCTACATCACCGGCCAAGTGCTGCGCGTCAACGGCGGCATGTCCATGGGCGGCTGAACAGGCGTAGCGCGCAGCGTCACGCGATAACGGTCGGCGATCCCCGCATGGACACCGCGCTCGGCACCGTCGTGAGAGCCATGGGCGCGGTCCTGCTCGGATTCGGCCTGCTCAGCGTCGCCAACGGAGCGCTCTTCGCGCTGATCGGCCTGCGCCTGTCGGCGGGCGGCGTGCCCTCGACGACGATCGGTCTCGTCATGTCCGCCTATTTCATCGGCCTGCTGGCGGGCTCCTTGAGCGGCGACCGCATCATCACGCGCGTCGGACATATCCGCGCCTTCGCCGTATTCGCCGCCGCCGCCGCCATCACCGTGCTGCTTCTGGCCATGACGGAGGCGCTGGCGCTGTGGGCGGCGTTGCGGGCGGTTGCCGGCTACTGCATGGCCGGACTCTTCATGACCATGGAGAGCTGGCTCAACCACCGCGCCTCCAACGAGATCCGCGGCCGCACCTTCGCCGTCTACGCCGTGACCAGCGGGGCCGCCGCCGCCGCCGGCCCGCTCCTCCTCAACCTCGGCGATCCCCACGATTTCGAGTTGTTCTCCCTGGCGGCCATGCTGTACGTGGCGGCGTTGCTGCCGGTCGCCCTGACGCGGACGGGAAACCCGGAGATGGCCCGGCGGCAGCGCCTCGGCCTCAAGCGCCTGTTCGCGATCTCGCCGCTTGGAGTCATCGGCTGCCTGACCGCCGGACTGGTCAACAGCTCGTTCTACGGCATGGCCGCCGTCTACGGCCAATCCGTCGGCCTGTCCTCAAGCGCCATTTCCGCCTTCATCACGATCACCCTCGTCGGCGGGCTGCTCGCCCAATTCCCTGTCGGCATGTTTTCGGATCGCTGGGATCGACGGCACCTCATGTTGTACCTGACCCTCGTTGCCGCCGTCGCGGCCGGGGCGATCGCGTTGTTCGGCGTGCGCGCCTTCATCCCGCTGGCCGCGCTCGGCTTCGTCATGGACGCCATGGCTCACCCGCTCTACGGCCTGAGCGTGGCGCAGACCAACGACTACGTGGCGCGCGACGAGTTCGTGCCGGCGGCCGGCGGGCTGCTGCTCGCCTACAGCATCGGCGCGAGCATCGGCCCGACGGCCTCCTCCCTGGCGATTGCGGCGCTCGGACCGGGCGGCCTGTTCGCCTTCATCGCCGTCATGCTGCTCGCCCTGGCGGCGTTCACGCTGCACCGCATGCGCCGGCGCGTGGCCAAGCCGCTCGCCGACCAGAGCGAGTTCGTGACCATGCCGCAGACCACCGCCGTCGCTTCCGAACTCGATCCGCGCGCGCCGGCCGCGGCGCCGGCGCCGCCCGACCAGCCCGACGAATAGCCGAGCCGCAGTGGTCCCCGTGGCGAACGACGCCGAGATTTTCGCAGCCGACTTCAAGGAACAGCCGTTCTGGTGGGACGCCGCGCCGCGGCCCGTGCTGCCGCAATCGCCGCTGCCCGCCAAGGTCGATGTCGCCGTCGTCGGCTCCGGTCACACCGGCCTGGTCGCCGCGCTGACGCTGGCGCGCGCCGGCCGCCGCGTCGCCGTGTTCGATGCCGGCGATGCCGGCCAGGGCGCCAGCTCGCGCAACGCCGGCTATGTCGGCCGCTCGCTGAAGCACGGCTTCGGCGAGTTGATGGAGCGCCATGGTCTCGACCGCGCCGTCGCCGTCTACCGCGACATGCGCACCGCCTTCGACTGGGTCTTCACACTGGTCGAGCAGGAGCAGATCGCCTGCAAGCTCGTCCATTGCGGCCGCTTCGTCGGCGCGCTGTCGCCCAGGCAGCACGAGAGCATGGCGCGCGAATACGCGCTGCGCGAGCGCCATCTCGGCGAGTCCTTCGAGATGCTGTCGCGCGCCGGCCAGGGGCGCGAGTTCGGCTCCGATTATTACTGCGGCGGCGCCATCATTCCCGATCACGGCTCGTTCCATCCCGGCCTCTATCACCTGGGCCTGTTCGAGCGCGCGCTGAGCGCCGGCGTCGAGATCCATGCGCGCACCCCCGTGACGGGCATTCGCCGCGAGAGCGACGGCTTCACCGTGCACAGCAACCGCGGCGCCGTGGCGGCGCGCGATGTGTTGGTGGCGGCCAACGGCTACATCGACAAGACCATGCCCTGGCTGCGCCGCCGGCTCGTGCCGTTCCACGGCTACATGGTGGCGACCGAGCCGCTGGCGCGCGAGCAGATCGATCGCATCCTGCCGCGTTCGCGCACCGTCATCGAGTTCCACCACAACATCTTCTTCCTGCGCCGCGCGCCCGACGGCGAGCGCCTGCTGTTCGGCGGCTACACCGGCGGCCCCGTGCCGAATCTCCGGGCCATGGCGACGCGTCTGCATGCGGCCTTGCTGCGCATCATTCCCGATCTTGCGGGCGTGAGGCTGTCGCACGCCTGGACCGGCAAATGCGCGGGCACCTTCGATCTCTATCCCCATATCGGCGTGCATGAAGGCATCCATTTCGCACTCGGCTACTGCTTCGCCGGCGTGCCCATGGGCAGCTGGATGGGCCTGAAGGCGGCGCTCAAGATCATGGCATCGAAAGATGCCGGCACGTCCTTCGACGCCCTCCCCTTCCGCACCCTGCCGCTTTACACCGGCAATCCCTGGTTCGTGCCGCTGGTCATGCGGTATTTCGACTGGCAGGACCGCCGCGACCTGTAGCTCAGCCGCGCCGTCGATTGCCCGCCTCTGCCGCATGCTATAAACAGGAGCGCCGGATGATTCGGGGGGAGCCGCATGGCGCGGACGCCGAAGATACTTGTCGTCAACGGGCCGAACTTGAACATGCTGGGCGCGCGCGAGCCGGCTGTCTATGGCCGCGACCGGCTGGCCGATATCGAGAAGCTCTGCCGCAAGACCGGCCGCGAGTTCGCCCTCGCCATCGATTTCCGGCAGTCGAACCACGAAGGCGAGATCGTCGGCTGGCTGCAGGAGGCGCGCGCATCCCACGCCGGCATCGTCATCAACGCCGGCGCCTACACCCACACCTCCATCGCCATCCTCGACGCCTTGCAGCTGACCGAACTGCCGGTGATCGAGGTGCATCTCTCCAACATCTTCCGGCGCGAGGAATTTCGCCATCATTCCTATGTCAGCCTGGCCGCGCGCGCCGTCATCTGCGGGCTCGGGCCGACCGGCTACCGGCTGGCGCTCGAGGCCCTGGCGGAACTGCTCGGCACGACGAAGGAGGCGTGATGCCAAAGTTCGATGTCGACGACGCGCTCGTGCGCAAGCTGGCGGCCTTGCTGGCGGATACCGGCCTGACGGAGATCGAGTACGAGGTCGGCGAGCAGCGCATCCGCGTCAGCCGCGGCGGCACGGGCGTCGCCGTGGCCGCGCCGGCGGCGGCCGTCGCACCGGCTGCCGCGAAGCCGGCCGTCGCCGAAGATCCCCCGGCGGGTGCCGTGACGTCGCCCATGGTCGGCACCGCCTATGCCGCGACGGAACCGGGTGCCACGCCGTTCGTGAAGGTCGGCGACAAGGTCGCCAAGGGCCAGACCCTGCTGATCATCGAGGCCATGAAGGTGATGAACCCGATCCCCGCCCCCCATGGCGGCACGATCCAGGAAATCCTCTTCGGCGACGGCCGTCCGGTCGAATACGGCGAAGTCCTGATGGTCGTCGCTTAACAGGTTTTCACCGCAGAGACGCAGAGGCGCAGAGAAGGATGAAGCCGCAGATAAACGAAGATTTGGGCTTGAGCGCGCCGCAGGCGCAATCAATCCCTTATCTGCGTTCATCCCTTCTGATCGGCGTTTATCTGCGTTCCATTTCTTCTCTGCGCTTCTGCGTCTCTGCGGTTCACCTTAGAATCTATGTTTGAGAAGATCCTGATCGCCAACCGCGGCGAGATCGCGCTGCGCATCCACCGCGCCTGCCGCGAGATGGGCATCAGGACAGTCGCCGTGCACTCCACGGCCGACGCCGACGCCATGCATGTGCGGCTCGCCGACGAAAGCGTCTGCATCGGCCCGCCGCCTTCGCGCCTGAGCTACCTCAACATGCCCAACATCCTGTCGGCCGCCACCATCGCCGGCGCCGACGCCATCCATCCCGGCATAGGATTCCTGTCCGAGAACGCCAAGTTCGCGGCCATGGTGGAAGAGCACGGCTTCGCCTTCATCGGCCCGACGCCCGAGCACATCACGATCATGGGCGACAAGGTGCAGGCCAAGGACACCGCGAAGTCGCTGGGCATCCCGGTCGTGCCCGGCTCGGAGGGCGCCGTCGGCAACGATGCCGAGGCCCTGACGATCGCCGACGGCATCGGCTATCCCGTGCTGGTGAAGGCGGCGGCCGGCGGCGGCGGCAAGGGCATGAAGGTGGCGAACGCGCGCGGCGAGATGGTGCAGGCGCTCAGCCTGGCCCGCGCCGAGGCCAAGGCCAATTTCGGCAATGACGCGGTCTATCTCGAGAAGTATCTCTCGCACCCCCGCCACATCGAGATCCAGATCCTCGGCGACGGCCAGGGCCATGTCGTCCATCTCGGCGAGCGCGATTGCTCCCTGCAACGCCGCCACCAGAAGGTGCTGGAGGAAGCGCCCTCGCCCGCGCTCAACGCCGACCAGCGCGCCCACGTCGGCAAGGTCGCGGTCGACGCCATGAAGAAGTTCGGCTACCGCAGCGCCGGCACCATCGAGTTCCTGTTCCAGGACGGCGAGTTCTTCTTCATCGAGATGAACACCCGCCTGCAGGTGGAGCACCCGGTCACCGAGATGATCACCGGCATCGACCTCGTGCGCGAGCAGATCCAGATCGCCACCGGCGCCCCGCTCGACGTCACCCAGAAGGACATCAAGTTCACCGGCCACGCCATCGAATGCCGCATCAACGCCGAAAACCCGGATACGTTCATGCCCTCGCCCGGCAAGGTCACCGACTACCACGCCCCCGGCGGCCTCGGCGTGCGCGTCGATTCCGCGCTCTACGCCGGCTACACCGTGCCGCCCTACTACGACAGCCTGATCGCCAAGCTGGTCGTCCACGGCACCAGCCGCAACGAGTGCCTGATGCGCCTGCGCCGCGCCCTCGAGGAGTTCGTGGTCGGCGGCATCGACACCAACATCGCGTTGCACCGCCGCCTCATCGGCGCCGCCGACTTCATCAACGGCGCGTATGACATAAGGTGGCTGGAAAAGTTCGTGGCGCCGCCGTCGTAGCGGCGGCCGGCGGTCACCCGCAGGCCGGTAGCGGCGCTACCCTATCCCGCCCTGAGTGCCCTGGCGGTGCCGACGACCACCAGATACACGAAGGCGAAGGGAGCGGCGAGGATCAGCAGGAGCGGCCACAGGTTGGAGCCGTCGGACAGCGCGACGCCGCTATAGACGATCAGCGGAACGATCACAGCGAGCGGCACCAGCGCCGCGATCAGCCAGCCGCCGCGATACCGCCAGGCCATCCGCAGCTGGAGGACGAAGTAGCCCGGAAGGGCCAGCATGACCAGGAGGCCGATGATTCCGTCCATGGGAGCGCTCCCTGGGGCGCGGCTGCGGCGCCCGAAAGCCGATCCCCGACCTTGCGTCCAAGTGGGTTAATCATTGGTAAATCCGGGCGGCGAAGCGCGACTCCGCGATGTTGCGCAAGCGCCTCAGGCAGCAACCCGGGCCATCGGACTCATCGCAGCCAGGCGCCTGCCCTTCATGGCGCTCAATTCGCGCCGCGCGTTCTCCAGATAGGACTTCTCGCGGGCGTCCTCGCGGTCATAGACCTCGAGGCAGGACAGCTTGATCTCCACGAGGTCAAGCAGGGTTTCGATCGATCGCTGGGAAAGTGATGACATGGCGCCTGGCTCCAAAACATCGGTTGAATGACTGATCAAGCGATGCCGGATCATGGCGCGGCGGTGTGACGCCGGTGCAACGGCGCGGACTCGGCTTGTAAGGAGTTGTAACAGCCGCCTTGTCCGCGCGTCCGCGCCCTCAGGTCGCCAATCCCATGGCCGTCATGAACGGGTTGGTGAAGACCTGCCGCACCGCCGGGCTCTCCAGCAGCGTCTCCCGGCTGGCGATCCACTGGTCGACGGCGTTGCCGAAGTGGGCGCGCAGGCGGGCCGGCGTCCAGAAGACATTGTACTTCCCCCAGTGCAGCGTGAAGGGGATGCCGGCGGCGTCGAGGTCCGCCCACACCTGCTCGAAGTAGCCGCGCGTCTTCGCCGTGTTGACGGAATCCATCTCGAAGACGGCGGTCGGCTCGAAGCGCTGGAATCCGAGCAGCGCCTTCGTGGCCTTCACGAAGCGGACCGACAGCAGCGCCGGCAGCACGTCGCCGTTGGTCTCGTACCGCTTGAAGGCGATGTCCATGGCCTCGACCGCGCGGTCGGCCGGCATGCCGACGCCGCAGGCCAGGGTCTTGCCCAGGGTCTTCTCGCCGCGGAAGAGGTCGCGGATGATCGCCTTCTTCAGGTAGGGCGCGAATTCGTGCTCGATCTCCTTGTTCAGGAACGGCACGATCAGCCTGTCGAGCGGGCTGGGTATGCGGTCCACCAGCGCTCCCATCACATTGAGCCCGTCGGCGCCCAGCCCGGACTCGCCGCCGTCCCACACCGGCGCCGCATAGGTGTTCGGATCGAAGGGGGTCTCGTACATCACCTGGATGAACGCGCTGCTGGGCGCCGCGGGCTCGTTGGGATTGAGGAACAGCTCGAAGTGGTAGGGCTTGTCCGTCGCCACGCCCTGGGCGAAGGCCGGCAAGGGAATCTTCGTCGGGTCGCACGCCGTGATCGCCGCCTTCAGCGTGGCGTCGTAGGGCACCTTGAAGCGCAGGGCGTTGAGGGCGAACAGTTCGCGCGTCTCGATCATCAGGCCATGGATGATCCCGAACGAGCCGAAGCTCACGAGGGCGGCGTTGAAGAGCGTGTCGTCCTGCCTGAACTCGGCGCCCAGGCTCTGGGCGAAGCTCGCCTTCATCACCGGAGAGGACTTCCGCTCCAGATAGACATGCTTGTTCGGCCCGACGATCAGATGGATGCCGACGACCATCTCGGCGATGGGGCCGAACTTGTAGGCGCCCCCGTGGGTGCCCGTCGACAGCGCGCCGGCGATGGTCTGGCCGTTGTTCGAGCCGGAGGCCTTGAGCGACAGGCGGCTGGCGAAAAGATAGTCGTTGAGCGCGGAAACCGAATTGCCGCACTCGACGAAGCGCAAGCGGGCGACATCGCCGGCATAGGCGGGGACGGTCAGGGCCGCCGGCACATCGAGGGCGACCCGCAGCGTCGTGGTGTCGATCAGGCGCCCGTCGGTGACCGCGGCCGTGCTCAGCGACCACAGGCTGCCGCGCGCGCGCAGCCGCTTTCCCTTGTCCACGCAGTCCTTGATGATGCCCTGCAGTTCCTTGGTCGCGTCGTTGTAGGTGTCGAACGGCGGCTTCGTGCCCGGGTTGGGATCGAAGCCGTATTCGCCGTCGAGGGCCTGCGTGTAGGCCTGGTGCCGCCCCTGTTCCTGGGTCTTCGGCCTCATGAAGCTGCGTCCGTTCGGCATGGTCGTGTCCTCTCCGCTCGGTGCTTCCGATAGTGCCGGCGTTACTGGCTCGGTACGGGGATCGAGCCTCCCGTCGTCGGCGGCGCATGGCATTGGTAGCTGATTTCCGCCGGCATCCAGAGGCCCAGCGTGAGCACGCTCGCCACGTCCTGCCCGAAATTCCGATGGACGAAGACGTCGTTGATGCCCTGGCCCTGGCAATCCGCCGGCAGCACCTGCGGATCCAGCACCAGGCCCCAGGCGTAGGCGTTGGCGTCATAGGTCTTGTACGCCGTGTCCTGGCCGCGCGGCGTGAAGGGGTCGGAGTCGGGCACGGTGAGGTGATAGTCCGCGCAGCCCGACAGGACCGCCAGGCCCGCCATGACGGCGAGGCGGCGCCCGCGGCCGAGACTTCTGATCATTGCTCCGGAGCTCATCATCGCCCTCCTGGTCCTGGCGCGCTGCGAACCCGCCGCCGCCATTGTTCACCGATACCGCGAACCAAGTCTTGCGTCATCGTTGGGTCGGGCGCCCCAAGGGCCGCGCGGCCAAAGCTTCGGCTTCGCTGCTTCGCAGCCGGGAAATCCAACCGATCCAAACGCACTTTCGCAGGAATGGCCAGCCCCCGCCTGTGATTTTCATCACACTAATACCAAGCTTCTCGGTTTGTGACTCATCGTTGCTTCCCCTTACGTGTCACCCCCGCGAAAGCCAGGGCAATCGCATATGGACGTTGGCCGTCTCCCGTTGGGTCGTCTTCGCCCGGCGCCCGGGTATGTTCACGCGGCGCCGCAGAGATAGCGAAGATTCGCGTAGGGGCGATCCCCGGGTTTAACCCGGGGATCGCCCCTACAAGAATCTCGAATCTCCGCGTCCTCCGCGGCTCCGCGTGCAAAAATCCTTCTGCGCCGTGGCAACGACGTCAAAGGCGACTGTCCTGCCGCGAAAGCGGGAATGACACTGAGCAGGAGATGGGTCAGAGGCAGCGAGGGTTGGTACAAGGGCCATCCCGAAAGCGAGCCGGTCCGTCGGCAAAGCCGACGATCGCTTGGACAGGACGGCTTCTCCCCGGCCGAGGATTGGTGGGAAGGGAGGGCCGGTGTTGCCGTGCGCGACCGTACGCGGGGCAACCGGCGACTATCGCAGGAAAATCACTGCTGAAGCAGCGGCGCGTCCGACAGGACTTCCGTCAAGGCGGCGAGCAACTCCTCCACCGCGAACGGCTTGCGCAGCGCGCGGTCGGCGCCGAGCATCTCGGCCGCCCGCAGCGGATCGAAGTCCCCGCGCGTGGCGCCGGATATGGCGATGATCCGGACATGCGGGGCGACCCGGCGCAGCTCGCGGATCGTTTCGAATCCATCGCGCAGCGGCATGTAGATGTCCATCACCACGGCATCGGCGGCGCTGCTGCGCAGGCTGTCGATGCCCGCAACGCCGTCGCCGGCCTCGGCGACGATGTAGCCGACATCGCTCAGGACTCCGCACACCGACGCGCGCACGGCCGCTTCGTCATCGATGACCAGGACACGCGATGCTGCGGAGCTGTGGACCATGCGACGTTGACCCTCGATCGCGACGTCGAACCCTTGGGAGGAATTGCAGTGCGCGAGCCGCCGGCTCGTGGAAGTAGAGCCCCGCACGACGCGGGGCCCCGGGACATTCCAAACGAGATTAGGCTCGAACCGACCCTGCCATCGGTTTGGTTAATGAATCGTTAAGGACGAATCATCGACTAACCGATTGAACCAATTATGGCATTCGCGATGTTCTTATCTCGGATTTTGGACGAGATTCGAGGCGGATAAGATCCCAAGGCCTGGAACTGGACTGTCAGGGCCGACTCAGTCATGAGTCGTTCTTTCCCACCGAGGGCATTGGTATCGGCATGGTTGACCAGCCACCACCGGGTCAAAGGTACTCACATCTCTACGTGAGAACTGACAAGCTGCTTCCCGATAGTAAGCGCATGAGGATTCGGGTCGGTGGGCTGTGTAAGCCGACAATCGATGGCCGCACATGGGAAGCAGTGGCGGCTTTCCTTAGCCGCGAACTCGGGGTGTACGTCGATCACTATTTGCCGACCTTCTTCGAGGATGCAGAGATCAGAGATTTCTTGGATGGGCTTACGCTGATCTACAAGCTCCTGGAAACCAGGGACCCCAATGGAGCGAAGCTGTGGTTCCTGGAAGTCACGAGAATTCTGAAGGAGGAAAGCGCCGGTTACCGAATTGATGAAAAGGCGGGTCTTCATCCGCTCGTAGATTTTGAATTCGAGACACTCCGGGTCGCCACGATCCAAGTCCTGGCGGGACAGCGGTACAAGGCAACGTTGGCGACTTTCGAGGGCGCACACGAAGCATTGGAGCGCGATCCACCGGATACCAAAGAGGCGGTGCGGGACGTGTTCGGTGCCGTAGAGAATCTGTTCAAGCTCATGACGGCCGGGCAGGCGTCCCGATTGGTGAAGTTCGAGATCGAGAAGCACGTGCCACCCATGCTTGATCAGAAGTACAAAGACGTGACGGCTCGAACAGCGGCCGGGAAGATGGTGGAAAGCTTGATCGGTTGGGTCGCTGCGGGGCACTGCTACCGTCACGAACCGGGCACTCCCGAACCGGCACCACCGCCGATGGACTACGCCATCATGACCATGGGCACCGGCGCTGGCTTCCTCCGATGGCTGGCGGAGATCGATCGGGCGCTTAACCCCTAACCGCTCCGCTTGGGCTTCTCTTTCGCGATGTGAAGCTCAAACGTCAGGTGGCCTCGTCGGAGGTTAGCGTTGGACTTCGCCCGCGCTATGCCCTTGAGCGCCCCTGACTTCGAATGGTTCCAATGTGGCGCGCAGTAGCGGCGAAGAAGTCTCTTCCGAGCCG
>Ga0137403_10001309_pt1 | contig 31335 bp, 25 predicted proteins | sample CZOMad2_1_16fung_FD_122057 | JGI IMG/M metagenome (GOLD analysis project Ga0137403, IMG submission 122057) | Vadose zone soil fungal communities from Angelo Coast Range Reserve, California, USA - CZOMad2_1_16fungal (Hybrid Assembly) | ecosystem: Environmental > Terrestrial > Soil > Vadose zone... | reverse complement strand
GGGCGGGTGCCATTCCTCGACCTCCGCTCCGTCCGCCATCTCTGGTCCCGGTTGTGGAGGTGCATTGCCCATTCCACCTACAACCCCACCAAGAACGCCTCCCATTGATCCACCCGCGACACCTCCGGGCACGCCACCCACCATTCGAGGCGCAACAAGCATCGCAGGGCTATGCACTTCCAAGGCGGCCGCGTGTGTTTGCGGAGTCAGTTGCACGCTCTCCGGAAGCGGCACGACCGGACGCCTGCCGTAATACGGCTGAGAGAGTTGCTGGATAAAGGAATGCGGCGCGCCGGCCACCAGCGAGACCTCCACGTTATTCCAGTCCTCGCCGATAGTGTTATCCACAATGGCCCAGCCTTGCAGGAGTGGCTTCTTGTCTGGTTTTGAGGAGAGCACCAGCCGGTAGGTCGTCTTCCAGATGGGAACTTCGCTGATGTAGCTCACGTACAAATTACGGTCGCCTGCGCCGGCCGTCGAAATTGTCATCCGCCGCAAGTCCTGGTCGCGGGAAGAAGCGATGAGGCCAAGGTAGCGGCCCACTTCCACCTGCAAATCCTTTTCGATGATACGAACGCTGGTAGTCGGCGTCATCTCCAAGCTGCGGACTTCACCTCTGTCACTAACTAGGGAAATCTCAGTCCACTCAGTCGTTGCGCCATCTTTTTCGCGCGATCTCTTTTCCACGCTGAGGAGTTTTCCCGCGATAGCACCCCCGCTGCCGCTGCGGACTTCCAGCCTCGCCCCGCGCAAGGCGCCGAGGAAGTCCGTTATTGTCGGGTTTTCACCGAGGGTCAGACGGAGGGTCGCGAGCCTACGAGCCAGCGGCGCTTCCGAGTTGTAATCGACACCGGATATCTTTCCGCCGGAGAGATCGAGAACTGTCAGGGACTTCAACACGTCGTTCAGTTGGGCGCTTGTGAAATCAACATGTACATCCTGGCTGCCGCGGACGTGGCCGAGGTGTTCGAAATATCCGACACCATTTTTGTATAGCACCACGCGCCGCACCGGCAGTCTTGCCGCCTCTGGGTTCGCGCTTTCATGCGCTTCACTTGCCGCCTCCGAATTGCTAGGTTTTGCAGCGGGAGCTGTTTTCTCTTGCGCTGGGATCAAATTGCAAAAGAAAAAGGAAAGACACAGTACTTGTACGAGCTTCTTCATCTTGTACCCCTGCCGATGCGGATTGCTGGCCCGCTCATCGAAATGCGAAGCGCATCACACGCGTTGTCGGGAGAGTGGAATTGCGCGCGAAAAATGATCCAACCGCTGGTTTCGCTCCCTGCGTAACCGTGCAGACGCTTCGCCTTCTATGGAATACTTAGACACCAATTCCGGTTCAGGAGTTCCGATGCCACGCTACCTTACGCAGCACACACTCGCTTGCCTTACCCGTCAGGGAGCGGAAGCTCTCGCGCAACGCATGCAAGCCGGCGGGCTCGCTCACGCAGAACGCGTTCTGGTCAACATGCTGGAAGGTAAAATGTTCGTGGAATTCCGAGCCCAATCCCGCGAAGATCTGGAAGCCTGGCTGAAAACCGAAGGTATGCATTTCGATTTTCTGGTGCGCATCGAATGGGAAATGCGCGGCGACAAACTAGAAATCTCCGACTAAAGCCGGGCCCCGCAAGTTCAGGAAAATCGTCCGTTAAGCCACACGCCTGGAACAGTGACCGGAATCGCCACGTTGCGTCCCAGAAGCGGTCACTCTTTTTTACCGTCGTCTCCCGGGCTAGTACGGTTAGTTCTTTGTTTTCCGCGATTTAGACCTCAAAGCGCGGTGGCGATTGGCCTGCCAATTGTTACCGCATCATGTGCAGTACCTCCCTAGCTCTCGATGGCGCGACGCGTTCCGGGCTGCTCCTGCAAGCGCGTAAGGGCGACCGCGAATCGCTGGCCAAATTGATCCTGCCCTACGCACCTGGTATGTACCTGGGAGCGTTGCGGCTGACGCGAAATCCCGCGGATGCGGAAGACGTTCGCCAAGATGCGTTTCTCAAAGTGATGACCCGCCTCGAACAATTCTCTGGCATGCGGGATGAGAACAGGGACGATCTGCACGCGTGGGTTTCGCGGATCGCAGCGAATGCGTCGATCGACGTGCTTCGCAAGCGGCGCGACGGCAAGCTTTTTTCGCTCGAAGAGCCCATCGGCGAGGGCGATGAAACGCTCGGGACTAACGCGACGGCGCGCGAAGACAACCCGGAAGAACGGTTTGCGCGGCGGGAAACGCGCAAGCTGATGGCGCACGCGATTACTCAGCTCGCTCCGGAACTGCGGCAGGTATGTTTGCTGAGAGACGTATTGCAGTACTCGACCCAGGAAGTCGCCGAACGGCTGGGGATTTCGGCGATGGCCGTGCGCCTGAGATTATTCCGAGCGCACCGGAGACTTCGGGAAAAATTGAGTATGGCGCTGAACCCGGCGAAACAGCGGCAAGTGCGGGTGGCCGCGGCGCAGACGAACCGAAGCCGAGTAGAATGCAAACCCGAACGGAGAGTGCCACTCACGGCGTTTGCAGAGTTCGCCTGCGGAGATTGAGCCGAGGAGACCGTCGGGCCAGCGAGTTTATCAAATCATCAGGCAGGTAAGTCCTGACAAGTTTCGCAATCCAAGAGAAATTTAATGCTGTTATCCGGACGGGCCGGAGTAGAATCTGTGGGCTTCTTTCCCAGGAGTCCCATGGAGCAAGATCGGCGCCGAAGCCCCCGGTATCCGTTCGTTGGATCCATCGAAATGCGCGAAGGCACCTCGGAAGACAAGAGGACGGCGCGCGTCAAAGAACTTAGCCTGAACGGTTGTTATGTGGATATGGACGTCCCTTATCCGATGGGCACGTCCCTGGCGATAAAACTTTATACCGAGACAGAATTTTTTGAAGCGCAAGCCAGTGTCATATATTGCCAGCCCGACCTGGGGATGGGCCTGATGTTTCGAGAGACCAAACCCTATTACCTGATGGTCCTGAGGAAATGGCTGCTGGCGTCCATGATGGGAAAAAAGGCATCTCATGACTGAATTCGCGGTTACTTCACTGTGCGATTGGTGGAAAGCGTGCGGGCTTCGGGACTCCTGGGGGTCCAGTCTTCGGGAGGGAACGCCACACGCCAGAAGGTAGGGCGGGGCGCGGTAAACTCCAGACCAATTTCGGCTTTGCCGCTTCGCACCGGACCGAGGAATGCGACGTGGCACTCTTGTTCTTCCTCCGTCTTGTTGTGCCGCATGAACACCACGCCGCCGCTGGTCACACGCGCGGCGAGCAGAACCAGTGCGCCGTGGGCGTTGATCGCGAGAGTCTCTGTGAATTCCTCGAAATCCTTGCCTTGAGCGTCTTTCCCGCGCATGCGTATGCCCACTTGCATCAGCACGCGCTGACTGCGGCGCCGGGCGCCAGCGTGCACAGGAGTATGCGGGACTTCAGCCATGTCACCTCTCTCTAAATTAACTATACCGGGCGGAAGGGAATTGTCGAGCGTATCCCGGGAGGGCGTATTCAACTTTGAAACTAGGTTCTCTAACTGCGCTCTTCGATCGGAATGTAATGGCGCGTATCGTGGCCCAGGTAGACTTGCCGCGGGCGGGCAATTTTTTGTTCGGGATCGAGGAGCATCTCCTCCCACTGCGCGATCCAACCGGAAGTGCGCGGAATCGCGAACAGAACAGGGAACATGGTCATGGGGAATCCCATCGATTGGTAGATGAGGCCGGTGTAGAAGTCCACGTTGGGATAGAGCTTACGCTTCACAAAATATTCATCTTCGAGGGCGATGCGCTCGCATTCGAGAGCGATCTCGAGAAGCGGGTTCTTGCCCATCAGATCGAATACTTCGTAGGCAATACCTTTGATGATGCGCGCGCGCGGATCGTAATTCTTGTAGACACGGTGGCCGAATCCCATGAGTTTGACTTCGCCGGCCTTGACGCGCTTGATGAACTCCGGAACTTTCTGGATGGAGCCGATTTCCTTCAGCATGTGCAGCACTTCTTCGTTGGCGCCGCCGTGCAGCGGACCATAGAGCGCGGCAATGGCGGCGGAAGTCGCCGAGTAAGGATCCACGTGGGAGCTGCCGACGCCACGAATCGTATTGGTCGAGCAATTTTGTTCGTGATCGGCGTGGAGGATGAAGAGAACGTCGAGCGCGCGCTCCAACGTGGGATTCGGCCGGTACTTGGCTTCGGAAGTGCGGAAAAGCATGTTCAGGAAATTGCCGGGATAGCTCAGGTCATTGTCCGGATAGACGAAAGGCATCCCCAAAGTGTGCCGGTAAGAAAACGCGGCGATGGTCGGCATCTTGCCGATGAGCCGATAAGTCTGCTTCTTGCGAGACTCGGCGCTGAAAATATCTTTGGCGTCGTGATAGAAAGTCGAGAGCGCCGCGATCGTGGAGATGGTCATCCCCATGGGGTGGGCGTCGTAATGGAATCCGTCGAGGAATTTTTTGATGCTCTCGTGGATGTAGGTGTGGTGCGTGACGTTGTAAGTCCATTCCTTCAGTTGCGCGGCCGTCGGGAGTTCGCCGTTCAACAACAGGTAGGCCGTTTCGAGATAGGTGCTTTTTTCCGCGAGGTCCTCAATCGGATAGCCGCGGTGGCGGAGAATGCCCGCGTCGCCATCAATGTAAGTGATTTTGCTGATGCAGGAGGCGGTGTTGTTGAAGGCCGGATCGTAACTCATCATACCGAATTCTTTGGGGTCGACTTTGATCTGGCGGAGGTCGGCGGCACGGATGGTGTCGTGGGTGATGGGGATCTCGTAGCTCTTGCCGGTGCGATTGTCGGTGATGGTGAGGGTTTGGCGGGGCGTGGAGGAGCTCTCTAGCTTTCTCGTCGTCGTTGCGGAGAGTGGGGAATCCATTGAAAAATCCTCAGAGGCCGCGGCGCTGTGCCGCGCTTTCAATATCACTGTACACCAAAGGGGCTACCGCCGGGAACTGGCCGAAGGGGCGGTGGAAAGTGCACAAATAGAAAGAGTTGGCGACAGGGTGGAGGAGAAGGAGGTGGCTACAAATCAGCCTCTTGACAATTGTCGTTATAACGAATATTATGTGTTTGCACGACCCAGGAGGTGGGCCTTGATGGATATTCTTAAAAGCGATGAACGCGGGCACGCGAACCACGGCTGGCTGGATTCGCGTTTTTCATTTTCGTTCGCAGATTATTTTGATCCCAAGCATGTGCAATTCCGCACGCTGCGGGTGATGAACGACGACCACGTCGCGGGGGGCGGCGGTTTTCCGAAGCACCCCCATCGCGATATGGAAATCGTGACCTACGTGCTGGAAGGCGCGCTGGAGCACAAGGACAGCATGGGCAACGGTTCGGTGATCAAGCCAGGAGACGTGCAGTACATGAGCGCGGGAACAGGCGTGGCCCACAGCGAGTTCAACGCTTCAAAGACGGAGCCTGTACACCTGTATCAAATTTGGATGTTGCCCGAAAAGCAGGGGCTGAAGCCGGCCTACGACCAAAAGAACTTCAGCGAAAACGAAAAGCGCGGGAAGCTGCGGCTGGTGGCTTCGCCGGATGGGCGTGATGGCTCCGTAAAGATCCGCCAGAACAATGAGCTGTACGCAACGTTGCTCAGTACCGGCGAGACGGTGAAGCATGAGCTGAAGAAGGATCGCCACGCCTACGTGCAGGTGGCGCGCGGCAGCGTCAAGCTGAACGGCACTCCGCTTGAAACGGGAGATGGCGCCGCCATCTCCGCCGAAAAGGCCGTGGAGCTCACTGGCGTGAAAGACGCTGAGGTGCTGCTCTTTGACTTGGCGTAAGAATGAACTACCAACAAGGCGCGTAGCAGGATACTCCTTCTGCGCGCTAAGTTTTTTTGAGCGATTGTTTTCAACCGCGGGCGCGGCGGAATTCGCGCATGAAGCTGGTGAGGGCTTCGACGGCTTCGGGCGTCACCGCGTTATACAGAGAGACGCGCATGCCTCCGACCGAGCGATGGCCGGGCGTGCCGACCAGGCCGGCCGCGGCAGCTTCAACGGCAAACTTCTTTTCGATGGCCTCGTCTCCCCCGGCTACGCGGAAGACCACGTTCATCCTGGAGCGCGAGGATTCTTCGACGGGGCAGGAATAGAAGCCGCCGCTTGATTCGATGGCGTCGTAAAGCAGCCCGGCCTTAGCGTTATTCCGTTTTTCCATCCCAGGAACTCCGCCTTCGGATTCGATCCATTCCAGCACCAGCCCGACGATGTACACCGCGAAAGTCGGTGGCGTGTGGTAAAGCGACTTCTCCTTGATGTGCGTGCGGTATTGAAGAAGCGTGGGGAGATTCTTGTCGGCGCGCTCCGCGAGATCCTTTCGAATGATCACGATCGTCACGCCCGAGGGCCCCAGATTTTTCTGCGCGCCGGCGAAGACGACACCGTACTTGTTCACATCGATGGCGCGCGAAGCGATATCCGAAGACATGTCGGCGACCAGCGGCGTTCCGCCCGTTTCCGGCAGCGAAGTCCACTGCGTGCCTTCGATGGTGTTGTTCGTGCACATGTGGACGTAGGAAGCGTCCGGGGAAAATCTCATTTCCTCGCGGCGGGGAAGGCGCGTGAATTTTTCAGATTCGGTCGAGGCAGCGATGTTGTGCAGAATTCCTTTTTTCAATTCACCGATGGCTTTGGCGGTCCAAGTTCCGGTGTGCAGGACGTCCACAGGTTTTCCAGGCAGGCACAGGTTCATCGGCGCCATGGTGAACTGCATGCTTCCGCCGCCCTGGACGAAGATGACCGCGTAGTCATCTGAAATCCCAAGTAGTTCGCGGAGCTTGCCTTCGGCGTTCGCGTTGATGCTCTCAAACTCAGGCGAGCGGTGGCTCATTTCCATGACTGACATGCCGCTGCCGCGCCAGTCGAGGAGTTCCTCGCGGATGCGCTCGAGGACCGGAAGGGGAAGCGCCCCAGGACCGGCATTGAAATTGAAAGCGCGCTTGGCGGTTCGTGCGGAAAGCGTTGACGAAGTCACGACGGGAAATCCTCTCTGATCAAGAATGGCCGCGCGGCATTGGCTTGCGAATGCTACAAACTTGCCATTCCAGAATAACAGAAATCGCCGAGGCCCCCGAATGGCGGCCTGTTCCGTGGAAAAATCGCGCCGCAGAAAACGCCAGGTAGCTAAGGCGCCAAGTAACAGGAACTCTGCAAGGTTAGTACCTGCCGGCGCGCAGTTGAGAAATTGAGCAAAGTCCTCTTGACTAAATGGGGTGTCCGCAAGCAAAACTAATAGAGCTTCCTTCCCCCAGGGGCTTGAAAAAAGCGGGATTGCGCCTCCTCTCCCCGCACTGGCGCGCTCGCTGCACAATTAAGGAGCAGATTGAACGCACCGCTCGCCACTTCAGGGCGCGGTTTACAGCAGCAGTTCGAGCTATCGATCGGCTGCGTGCCCCTCCGTCTTCAAATCTCTGACTCACAGCTTTTGGGTGCGGCCTCGCGGCGCTACGCCGCGTTTACCGATGTGCACGAACACCCGATTGCGATTGCACTGAACGACGCGGCACTTCCAGAGCGCGAACCTACCGACTTTGGGTGCGAGTTCGAAGGTGCGGTACTACGCGCTTTTTCGAGTGGCATTCGTTTCGATGGCGTCAAAAACCAATATGCACTCGATTCCCTGCTTCGGATTTTCCTGAGTTGGAAGCTTCTCGAATACCAGGGATTTTTGCTGCACGCGGCCACCGTTATCCGGAACGGAAAAGCTTACATATTCACCGGCAGGTCGGGAGCCGGGAAAAGTACCGTGGCCACCTTGTCGCCGCAGGGAAGCGTCCTCACGGACGAGATTTCCCTCCTTCGCAGGGAACAAGGAGTTTGGCGGGCTTACGGTACGCCGTTCTGGGGTGAATTCAAGGCCGCCGGATCAAATTCGAGTGCTCCGGTCGCGGGAATATTTCGACTGTTGCAGGCGGCGGAAAACCGAGTGGTGCCCATCCGCCCGATGGCCATTCTGCGCACACTTCTGCCCAATGTACTTTTCTTCTCCGCAGAAGCGGAAGCCAACCGCCAGCTTCTTGAGATCATAAGCCGTGCCGCAACCGAACTCGACGGCTATAACTTGTCCTTCCGCAAGAATGCGACGTTCTGGGAGGTCCTTCCGGCATGAGTACCCCAGCCTCAGTGACCTGGCAAAAGAATCCCGCCCTGGCCTGGAGAGAAATCGACGACGAAACCGTCATCATCTCCCCGAATGACAGCGTGATGCATGAACTCAACGACACCGGGAGTTTTCTTTGGAAGAACATTGACGGCAAAAAATCCGCGGCGGAGCTGGCAGAACTCCTGGCTGAAAACTACCAAGTCACTCCAGACATGGCGTTATCCGACACCCAGGCTCTTTTAGAAGAGATGTCTTCCCGGAAATTGGTGGTAACCGTCCCGGCGACAGGAGGAGTGTCGCCTTGACCATGACTCCGTCGCCAGTCGCCACCCCTGTAATGGATCGTCTGATCTCCCGCACGGTGCAAAAGCACCGGCCGCTCAGCGTGCATTTTGATTTGACTTACCGCTGTAACGAGCGCTGCGTGCACTGCTATCTGGATCACGACGATCATGGGGAACTGACCACCGCCGAGTGTTTGAAGGTGCTGGATGATCTGGCGCGCTCGGGAACTCTTTTTCTGACCTTCAGCGGCGGCGAAATCTTCCTGCGCCCGGATCTTTACGAAATTCTGGCCGCCGCGCGGCGGCTGCATTTCGACATCAGCCTGAAGTCCAATGCGTTGCTCGTTACGGCTGGACGTGCCGCGAAGTTGCGCGAATTTGGCGTGCGGCGCGTGCAAATCAGCGTTTATAGCGACATTCCCGCGATCCACGACGCCATCACAAAAGTGCCGGGATCGCTCGAAAGAACCTTGGCCGCGATTCCCATTCTGCTCGAGCACGGCTTGCAGGTGAAGCTCGCCTGCCCCCTGATGCCGCAAAACTTGATGGCTTACCGCGGCGTGATGGACCTCGCGGAGAAACTGGGTGTTCCCTACATTCTGGATCTGACTATTACGCCGATGATGGATGGCTCAAGCGGGCCGTTGGAGCACCGCGCATCGGTCTCCTCACTTCTACCGGTGTTACGAGATCCTGTGCTCAACGCCTGCAGGCCGCAACCTACCGCGCAAGCATCCAGCGCCATAAGCGCATCGCCCTCCACGTTCGGCAGCGCCGTATCGAGTGGCATCGAGAGCGCGGCTTACGAAGACCTGCCGTGCAGCGCGGGCCACAATAGTTGTTACATTTCACCTTACGGTGATGTGTTTCCCTGCGTGCAATTGCCCCAGGCAGCCGGAAATCTGCGGCAAGAAAAATTCGAGGATATCTGGTACCACGCGCCGCAGCTCGAACGTCTGCGCAGTATTCGCGAGAGCCAGCTTCCCATCTGTTCGCAATGCGAAATACGCAGTTACTGCGAACGGTGCCCCGGCCTGGCGCTGATGGAAGGCGGAGATATGCTTGGGGCTTACGAGCGCGCCTGTGCTCTCGCAGAAGAGAAAGCGAGACTGGCAGGTGTAGACGATCCCGTTAGCGCGCTTCATCTAAAACAAGCCGCTGCATCGGTTCAGGCTGCAACCGAGGGCGAATTTGCTTCTATTGCTGCGGATTCTAGTTCAGACTAAGGGAACACAGAATGCCTGAAGACAATAAGAACTCTCCCCAAGCGTCCGGCGGAAAGAAGCCGTACACGAAACCGAGCGTGGTGTCGGAACCGATTTACGAAACGCTGGCGTTGGCCTGCGGCAAATTGCCGGGTCAGGGCGGCGTCTGCAACGGTGCTCCGCGCCGGTCTTGAAACTGACCCAAGGGCGACGACGAAGTAGCTCTTGGTTAATAGACTAGTTCTCGAGAAACTCCACTCCAGCTATGCAATTGGACAAGTAGGCCGAAGGTTCCATTGACCATCCCACAGTGAAACAGACTACGCTTGAAACAGTGCCGATACAGCACGCCTGTTCCCGATTGGAACTGCCATCCCTTCCCATTTAGGCACCATAGTCGCAAGGAAAGATTGGTCATGAAAGTTAGCGATAAATTGAAAAAGAGACTGCTCCTCGCCCTGCTGTTGAGTGCGGCCTGGGATTGCAGTCCTGTGGCGGCACGAGAGCAGAAAACTCTGACACTGACGACGGCGGCAACGCGCGGTGGGGACACCTACATAGACTCAAGCGCCACAACGTCCAATTTTGGGACCGCCACAAACCTTAACGTTGCTGGAAAAAACTCTGGTGCAAATCCGGTCAGAGCACTGATCCAATTTGACTTGACTTCGTTGCCGAGCATCGGCGTGAAACAAGCGAAGATAAATCTTTTTGTTTCTTCGATCAATAAGGCCGGGTTCATTTATGAAGCGCACCTACTGACCAGCTTGTGGACAGAGTCCGGCGCGACTTGGGCTAATCGGCTGGCGACGACAGCATGGGCTACAGCAGGCGGCGTCTACAATGCGACAGCATCGTCTTCACTGACACCGAACAATACAACTGACGTTGGAATTTACCATGCGTGGGACATCACGGCGGATGCGCAGAGCTGGTACAGCGGGACACAGAATTTTGGACACCTTTTCTTGCAGAACCAGACACACGGTAACGATGCGACAGGCATCAACATCAACTCTCGTGAAGCTGCAACGAACAATCCACAGATTGCCTTGACGTTCCTCCAGCAAATTTCGAGCTTAAATGCTGCGGCGGGCAACGGCAGCGTGGCACTCTCGTGGACAAATCCAACACCGATTAGCGGGTCAACGGTTCTGGAAGCTTATACGGGCGTGCTCATTTTGCGCCAGCAGGATAAGGCCGTGGCGGCTGCCTCTGTCCCTGCCGACGGAACCACCTATAGCCAGTGCAGCACGATCGGCAGCAACAACGACGTGGTCGTATTTGTAAGCACTTCCAGCGCGACCACATTTACCGATAGCGGCGTGTGCGGCGGCCTGACCAACGACCATCTTTATTTCTATAAAGTTTTTGCGCTGGACGCCGCGACAAATTACTCGACCGAATGCGGGACGGCGACCAGCGGTACGGGGGCGTGCTCGGCAAACGGGTCCGCGATCGTGCCTGAGGTGACGGCCGTTCCAAGCGCCACTGCGCCTTACCATGCTGCCTGGGTTTTCAACACGTTGGCAGGCTCGCTCTCTTCTCCGGGCGTGGATCCGGGAGCAAGCGTGGTGACTGCCAGCAATGCGCTAATGTTTGATCTCAATCCTCAAACCGGCGCGCCGGTGGCTCCGCCTATTGGCATCGGAGGGGCAGTCGCGGGCCGGCCGGTGCTGATCGATGGTCCCGACGACTCCATCGGACACAACGTCGCTTACGTTCCAGCGCAAGACAATTTCGTCTACGCCGCAAATACGGATACGGGCTCCCTAGATTGGGTCGTGAGTCCCAGCAGCGTCCCTTTTGTTGCCAGCGCCGGAATCCAGGCAAAACTCTTCAGCGGCGCGAGCTATATATTGGCACAAGATCTCGTTGTAGTGGGCACACACAACGCCGGTTCTACCAGCGCCAATCAGATTTTTGGTTTGAATGGAAACTCTGGAGCCACCGTGTGGACTTTCACGGGAGGTGGCCTCAACCCCAGTCTCGACATCATCAGTTCCGCGCCCTCGGTGGACTATGTGCACGGCGCCATCTGGGTGACCAGCCGCAGCAACGGTGGAACTTCTCAGCCGAGTCTCTGGAAGCTGAACCCTAATACCGGCGTGGTCCTTTTTTCCGCGAAGCTCGGTCCCATTGACTACAGCCCCACGCTCTCGCCGCAATCCGATGTCTTGTTTGTTTCGGTTAACGGTGGTGCGCTGACGGCTATCGACCCGGTCACCGGCAGCACGCTGGGCTCCATCAATCCTGGCGATGGCGGCGTAAAGAATTCCCCCGCCGTGGCTACGGCTTCCATGCCCTACACCGTGGTCCTCACTACAAACTCGCAAGTGTGGTCTTACCAGTTTTCTTGTCTGACCAATCCTTGCCTGCCAGGCGGAGGAACATTCACGAAGTTCTGGGGCGGAACAGCGATTAATAATCCTTCGGCGCCACTGACTTATTCAGGATTGACCAAAGTTTATGTCGGCGGCGGCGATGGAAAGATTCACGAACTGGATTTGGCAACTGGCGTCGATGGAAAACAGCGTTTGTTAAATACCAGCGTTACGGTCGGCGATGTGGGAATTGATACCGTCCTGTCGCTGGCGTTGGCGTCGGCATCGGACGGCCGGTGTTACGCCTTTGCGATTCCGTTCTAAGCAGGCAATGAAATGAGTTCAATGAAAAGACAACTTCGGCTTCCATCGCTGTTCTTACCGGTTCTGGGAAGCATCATGATTGCCATCGGCGGTTGCGCGATGAACTCTCCAATCATGATTGTGGCGCCACAACCTGCGCCTCTCGCCATGGCCGTGCGACTATGCGACAGCGCTGCTCTTGGCTGTGTTAATACTACCAATTTCAGTCTCGCATCCATGCGGGATTTGACCGTGAACGTGGACTGGCAAAATGTTCCTGGTGGGACACACACACAACAGCTAGCGGTCCTCCTCCCCAACGGAGTGGTTTACCAAACAATTTCACAAGGATTTGGAGTACCCGAGAGCACACTGGGTTCGCCAACTGTCATCGATGCCATGCCGGTGGCCGGAACCTTTATCACTCAGAGGCAGCTTGCCGGGGAGTGGACGGTACAAGTTTCACTGGATGGTGCGGTGGTTGGGTTACAGAAATTCCAGTTGGAGGCAAACTAGGAGCACCGGCGTTGCCCAGCGCCGAACGACCGGGCTTCCCCCTGTTGGTTGTTGTTCCTTTCGTGAACGCGCTAACCTTCCTTAAACTGTTTTGATTGAGCACTGTAGCTTTGGACAAGCAAGTACTTGCAGCCCATTGACCATTCTCCGCATAGAGGCCAACCTGTTACCATAAGTTGGAACAGTCTTAAACTCGAACGACATCTCCGGGATTTATCTAGTTCGGGACGGGCCTGCAAGAGGCGTGCTTGCATTTGACGCTCGTGTGTTTTTGCGTCTCTCTGGAAGTTCGAAACATACAGGCATATTCGGCGGATTTCAAGCAGTGAGGTTTGATGAAGAATCGGAAAGACCAGGGAACAAAGACCCATCGGATCGGCGGAGAACGCCGTGCCGACGATGTGCTGTGCATTGCGGGCGCTTTGAAGCGGCGTGGCCGGATTTCCCTGCGGGTTCACGGTACCAGCATGCAGCCCTGGGTGCGGCCCAAAGATATTGCCATGATCCGGCAAATCTCCATTGAAAATGTGCGCTGCGGCGACGTCGTGTTGTTCCGCCGCCAAAATCGCCTCTTAGTTCACCGCATTGTCAAGAAGCGCGGGTCGCTGAATGCTTCCCAACTTTTCTCCAAAGGCGACGCCCACCCGACCTCCGATGGCGTCGTCCAGGAGCAGGAACTCTTGGGCCGAGTGATGCGCATCTACCGGGGTGGCCGGCGAATTGATCTTGATGCGCCGCGCCAGCTTGCTCTCGGACTTTTCATCTCCCAGCTCTCGCTGCACAGCCGTTTTTGGTATCCGCTGGCCAAATTTGCTGCCGTGGTGACGCGGCCCGTGCGGCGGATGATGAACGCGCTTCACGCTTCTAATGCTGCAGTACGCTAAATTCTCGGGCTTCCTTCTCTAATTCTTCTCTACCAGCGCAAACTCGACGCGTTTCCGCATTGGGTCGATCCGTTCCGCGCGTACGCGAACTTTGTCGCCAAGGTGCCATTCGAGTTGGCGGGGTTTTGCGCCGCGGCTTCGGCGCGTCCCGGGGGCTCCGCGGCCGCCGCCACCCTGCAAGGCCACGATGGCGTGATCTCGTTCACGAATAGCACATCGCGCGCCCGCGAATTCCTCGAGCGCCCCGATGGGCAGCAGGCCTTCCACGAAGACCTCGAAAAGTTCCACAAAACAGCCGTACTTCTGCACGGAAATGATTAACCCATCGTATTCTTCGCCGAGGTGCTCCTCCATGAATTGAGCCGTCTTCCAGTCCATCAGTTCGCGCTCGGCGCCATTAGCGCGGCGTTCCGCCTCGGACGTTTCGGAAGCGATTTCTTCAAGATTCTTGTGCGAATAGAGCGTCGCCTCCGCTCCTGACAATGCGGCAATATGGTTTTTTGCGGAGGCCGGGGCCTCTTTTGGATGCTCGAGAGCCCACTTCAGAATGCGATGCACGATGAGGTCTGGATACCGCCGGATGGGCGAAGTGAAATGCGTGTATTCGTCGAATCCCAGCGCAAAATGGCCGAGCGGCTCAGCGGCGTAGCGCGCCTGCTTCAAAGAACGCAGCATGAGATAGGAAACAATCCGTTCTTCCGGCTTGCCAATAACTTTTCGAATCAGGCGCTGATAGTGCTGCGGCGTGATGCGCAGTTCGCCGCCCGGGAGCGCCACTTTCATCCCGCGTTCACGGCCATGGCCGTAAGAGTCGGGACGTCCGGCTTTTGCCGGCGCTGGAACGCGGCCATGGCGAACAGCGACCTCGCGCTGGTGCAAATTCTCGACGCCCAGAGAGTAACCGAAGGCGCGGGCCAATTCTTCGAACTCCAAGACTTTGCGGGCGTCCGGCTTTTCGTGAACGCGATGCAGCGATTCGATGCCCCGCTGCAGGAGATACGAGTCGACGGCGCGATTGGCGGACAGCATGAACTCTTCAATGAGCCGGTGCGCAATGTTGCGTTCGCTGCGCGTGATGTTCGTCATGCGCTGCTCTTCGTCGAACTCGATCACCGGTTCGGGAAGATCGAAGTCGATGGAGCCGTGTTCGTTGCGGCGGGCATTTAAAAGCAGCGCCAGTTCTTTCATCTCGCGGAAGCGGGACGCTAGCGTGGCGTAACGCTCCGTCATTTCGGCGTCGCCTTCCAGGACTTTGTTCACGTTGGTGTACGTCATGCGCTCGGCGGAGCGGATCACGCCGCTCGTCATGCGCGAGGATTTCATGTGGCCGGCGGCATTGAATTCCATAAGCGCGCTCATGACCAGCCGCTCCTCGTGCGGCTTCAGCGAGCACATGCCATTGGACAGCGCTTCCGGAAGCATCGGCACGGCGCGATCGGGAAAATAAACCGAGGTGCCTCGCACGCGCGCCTCCCTGTCAAGCGCACTCCCCGTTCGAACGTAATGCGCTACATCAGCAATGTGAACTTGCAGGTGCCAGCCGCCATCCGCGCGATGCTCAACAAATACCGCGTCATCGAAATCGCGCGCCGTCTCTCCGTCGATGGTGACGATCGGCAAGTGGCGGAAATCCTCGCGGCCGGCGCGCTGCGCTTCGCTGACCGGTTTCGCGCCACGTTCCGCTTCCTCCAAAACTTCAGCCGAAAAAGAATGCGGAAGGTGATGCTTGCGGATGATGATCTCGGTGTCGACGCCCAGTTCGCCGGGGCGGCCAAGGATTTCGATGACCCGGCCGGTCGCCGCTGCGCCTCCCTGCGGGTAACGCAGCAACTCCACATTCACCACGGCCCCGTCCAGTTCATCCAAGCGCGGGATGCGCCTCAACCGGATACTGGTTTCATCCGCGCCGCTGAACCCCAGCTTTTTCCATAGCCCAGGCGTCAGTTCCTTCCCGCGCGGAATCTCCACTTCGTGTTGGATCCGAACGTCGTAAGGAAGCACCGCATTCTGTTGCGTGCCGTAACGAAATAATCCCACGACTGTCGGGTGTGCCCTGCCCAGGATTCGAAGGATGCGGCCCTCCGCGCGCTGTGCGCCCGTGACTCCGCCCAACCGTTGAATCTTAGCCAGGACGTGGTCGCCGTGCATGGCGTCCTGAATGGCGTCGCGCGGAATGAAAACATCGCCGTCGAGTTGCGGCATCGGCGCATCGGGCACCACGAAGCCATAGCCATCGTGGTGGAGAACCAATCGTCCTTTCACTTCGTCTCGAGATGCAAGCTCGGGAGGTTGCGGACGCCGCGCCGCGTCCTGCGTCGGTTTTTGGCCGGAGTCCCCTGCTTCAGACTTGCGGCTAGGCAGCCGGTACCGTCCGCCAGGCAGTTCCTCGATGGCGCGGCGCTTTTTCAGTTTGGAGAGCATCTTGAAAAGAGGGCGGTTATCGGTTTTCTTTAGCTGCAGTCCCTGTGAGATCTCGCGCGTGGATGCAGGCCCGCTCCTAAGTTGCAGAAAACGCAATATGTTATCGGGGCTTAAATGTGAGGGGCGTGGCATGAGTGTCGCGCCAGACCGCAAGCGCTGATTTCCACCGTGATTTTAGCCATTTTTTTGGCTTTCTCAGGAACTTTTTTTGAGATTTCGGGATTATATAGGCAGGCCAACACACGACCGGCTGGTCGCCCTCCGTCAGACTGGCCGGATTCCCCGAGAGGGGATAGCAGGGAGGCGGGACGACCTGGCCCGCCTCCCTTTTCATTTCAAAACTAGTCTAATTTAGACTAGCTAGAACTAGTCTAAATTAGACTAGTCGGTGTCATTCGCTAGTCAGCCTTTCACACAAACGACCTGGCGCAGCGTGTGAACTATTTCCACGAGATCGCTCTGCGCGGCCATCACTGCTTCAATCGGTTTGTAAGCCGCCGGCGTTTCGTCGATCACATCGGCATCCTTGCGGCACTCCACGCCTTCCGTCATGCGCTTATGGTCTTCAATCGAGAAGCGGCGCTTCGCTTCCGCTCGGGACATCGCGCGACCCGCGCCGTGGCTGCAGCTCATGAAACTTTCCATGTTGCCCTTGCCACGAACGATGTAGGAACGCGCTCCCATGCTTCCGGGAATGATTCCCATGTCGCCTTCGCGGGCGCGCACCGCGCCCTTGCGCGTGACCAAAATGTTCTGGCCGTAGTGGCGTTCGCGCGCCACGTAGTTATGATGGCAGTTGATGGCCTTCACTTCCGCGACGAACGGGCGCACTTCGCCCGAATCTCGCACCGCGCCCACAACCTGTTCCATCATCAGGTCGCGGTTGACGCGGGCAAAATCCTGAGCCCATTCCACGGCTTCGACGTAATCGTCGAAGTGCTCGGTGCCTTCCGAGAAATACGCCAGGTCCTTGTCCGGCAAGTTGATGAAAAACTTCTGCATGTCCTTGCGCGCCACTTCGATGAAGTAGCTGCCCATGCGGTTGCCGACACCGCGCGAACCGCTGTGCAGCATGAACCACACATTTTCCGCCTCGTCGAGGCACACTTCGATGAAGTGGTTGCCGGTGCCCAGCGTGCCGAGATGATTGGAGTGGTTCCCGCGGTCGAGCTTCGGGTGCTTCTCGAGAATCGCGTCGTAACGCGGCTTCAGCGTTCCCCAGACTTCGCTGTTGTGAGAAGGAATCTCCCGCCAAGCGCCCACGTCGCCACGGCCACCGTGATTCGTGCGCCCGTGCGGCACCGCCTGCTCGATGGCGCTGCGAATGCCCTTCAGATTGTCGGGAAGATCGCGCGCGTTGAGGTCCGTCTGGACCGCCATCATCCCGCAACCGATGTCTACTCCCACCGCCGCCGGAATGATCGCGCCCTTCGTGGGAATCACGCTGCCCACCGTCGCGCCGACGCCCCAGTGGACGTCCGGCATGGCGGCAACCCACTTGAAGATGAACGGAAGCTGCGCCACGTTCAGGAGCTGCTTGCGCGCCTGATCTTCGAGCTGAACTCCCTTCGTCCACGCCTTGATCAGCGCGCCCGCTTCAGTCGTCAATAGATTGTAATTCTTGTCATCGGACATGGCGGAGGGTTGCCAGAACTACCTGGCGATGGTGCTCAGGAACGGGTAATGGCTGGCGGCTCCCATGAAAAAAAGCATCGGGAAGGAAAGCCAGAACGACGTGCGAGCAGTGAGATAGTTCCAGCGCATCAGGCGTTCCGTCTCGGGCGGCATGGCTGCACCCTGCTCGGCAGCGGTTCGCGTCCAGGCAATCAACTTCTTTTGCACGCGCCACACTACTCCCCAGGTATTCAGCAGCATGATGAGGCCGAGTCCGCCGCCGACGCTGATGGCCAGATGGGCATTCGAAACATTGGGCCCGCCATTCAACGCCAGCACCAGCCACGACGCAGCGATCACCACCACGGAAATGCCAATTACACGCACCCACACGCTATCGAGAATTCCTTTTGCGGGAAGCTGCAGCGCGTAAATAAATACATACGCGATCAGCCATACAAGGAACCACGACCCGAACCATTTGCCAACGAGCTTCGGGCTGCCCGCAAGTTTCGCATCGGACGCCAGATGGATCGCGTAGTAGCGCATGCCGACGAACACCGTCACTAACGCCGACCAGCGAAACCAGCCCATCGCCCCCGGCATCAGCTCCGGATAGATCCTGTTCCGCAACTGGGGATCGCACTTTTTCATCGCGGGTGTCAGCACCAGATTGAAAAAATACAGCAGACCGATCCAGATGATCCCAAACACGAGATGGAGCCAGCGCAGCGCCATCATTTCGTTGGCGTTCGGAGTATCCAGGAGCGAAAAGTGCGGCTGCCATTCAGGAAAGGAAAGCAACCAGAGATAGCAAATCATGGGCGCACCTCGATTGTGGTGTGAATTGGTCCGGGGACACCGTACTGGATTGCGGACGGGAACGTCAATCAAGCAATCGGCACGAATGCGGCGGTGCTGAATTTTTGCGCTTAAATGTTACTCATAGCGCAGTGCCACCATTGGATCGACGCGCATCGCCCTGCGCGCCGGAAGATAACCCGCCAGTAGCGCAACTGCCGCGAGCAGCCCAATGGCAGTACCAATCGTGAGCGGATCGTGAGGGCTCAGCCCAAAAAGCAATTTCTGGAGAAGACGAACAGCGAGGAATGACAGCAAAGCGCCGCCAGCCAGCCCACCGACGACGACCACCGCCACATCTCTCATGACCAAGCTCAAGATGGAGCCAGGCAATGCTCCGAGCGCCAAGCGGATACCGAATTCCGCCCGTCTCAGTGTCACCAGGTAACTGAGCGCGCCATACAGGCCAATCATTGCCAACAGCAGCGCGAGACCGCCAAAGAAAATCGAAAGCGTCGCGAGCAACCGTTCTTGAACCAAAGAGTCATCCACCTGTTCGGCCAGCGTATGAAACTCCAGCGGGATGTCCTTATTTAGCCCTGAAATCGCTTCTTGAATCGCCGGAACGAGTACAGAGGGCCGTGTTGCCGTTCGAAGCTCAATCGAATTGAAATCAGTGTGCTCCGTGATCTGCGTAAGTGGGAAAAACGCTGTGGCAGAAGTATCCTCGCGGAGCGATTGATATTTGGCATCTTTGGTGATTCCCACAATTTGGATCAGCGGCGCAGATTGCCCCGGTTCCGGTTCGACCCGAAAATACTTTCCCACCGCGTCCACCTTTGGAAAGAATTTTCGTGCCAGAGTTTCGTTGACTATCGCGACATGAGGCGAACTCTTGGTGTCACGCTCGTTGAAGTTGCGGCCCGCCAGCAGCGGCGTGCGCATGGTTTGAAAATATCCCGGAGAGATGAAGTTGAAGAAAGCAATTGCGTTTTCTCCGGTCGGCGCATCGGGGGAGTCCACTTGCAGGATGTTGTTCCACATGAAATTGCCCATCGGCGTCAGAACCGACCGGCCTACAGAGACCACTCCCGGAAGAGCTTGTAGCTGTCTCTCGAGCTGTTCGAGCATCACCGGTTGCTGCTCTTCTGGCACCTTCGCAACATTCAAATCCGCCCTCACGATTAAGACGTTGTTCCGGTCGAAGCCAATGTCCAGCGTCGCTAGTTTCACCAGGCTTCGCAGGAATAGTCCTGCGGCCACCAGCAGGACCAGCGACAGCGCTACTTGTGAAGCCACGATCCATTTACCGGGGCGGAATTTCGTGCGGCGTTCTCCTTCCGCTGTTTGGCTGCCCTTCATCGCCGATGTCAGAGACACCCGCGTAGAGCGAAAGGCGGGGACGATCCCAAAAAGGAAGCCAGTGAAAATAGCAACTGTCGCGGTGAAGCTCAAAATCCGCCAATCGAGAGATAGATCGAGGAACACCTTGTTTCGTGCCGTCGAGAGATATCGCACCAACAGGGCATTTCCCCACTCGGCAAACAAGATTCCCAGCACCGCACCAGCCGAAGACAGCAGCACACATTCCGTCAGCAACTGGCGAATGAGCCGCGCGCGTGAAGCGCCCAATGCCTTTCGCACCGCGATTTCCTTCTGTCTCGCCGCCGCCCGTGCCAGCATCAGGCTCGCGATATTAGCGCACGCAATCAGCAGCACCAGTCCCACGATGGCCATCAAAATATTCAGCGGTTGCTTGAACTCCCGCCGCAAATCAGACGTCCCCGTCGCGACCGGAGTCGTCACGAACGTACGCTTCAGGAAATCCTGCTGATCTTTTGGTTTCCAGTTTTGCGGCAAAGCCGCCGCCGATACCTGTGGCGAAAGCACTTCGAGCCGTGCCTTCAATTGATCTCCACTAATTCCGGTCTTCGGGCGGCCGATGATCATTAGCCACCACCACGACCGGTGATCCAACCGCGATCTCTTCCCGTCAAAGAGCGCTGCCGCGCAAACCGGGATCGCCACATCGAATTTGTTTCCCACGTCTACGCCGTAAAACCCCGGGGCACTCACTCCAACGATCTCGAAGGAGTGGTTATCGAGGCTAAGCGTGCTGCCGACGGCCGTCTGCGCACCGCCGAAGTGATCCTGCCAGAAACCGTAGCTCAACACCGTCACGCCGGCACATCCGCGTTGATCGTCGGAGGCAACGATCAGTCGCCCGGCCGCGGGCCGTATCCCCAGCGTCGAGAAAAACTCGCCGCTGGCAAAGATCCCGTTCGCGTAGCTTACGGCTCCGCCCCGAGCGAGATTGAACCGGCTTGTACTCCAGGCAAAGACACCCGAAAAAACGTCCTGCCGGTTCCGCAATTGCTCCCAGAGGGGATTCGTGAAGGTGGGATTTGCTTCTTCGCTTGTCGATCGCTGATCACGCAACCGCACCTGCATGAGTTCCTCAGGTTTGTTCACTGGTAGCATTCGGAGCATTACGGTATCGATGAGACTGAAGATCGCCGTATTCGCCCCGATTCCCAGGGCTAACGAGAGGATTGCTACCAACGTGATGACGGGGGTGCGGCCGAGGATGCGGAACCCATAACGGATGTCCAGGAATAGCGTCTCGATGAGGTTCACGCCGCGGGCCTCGCGATGTTCCTCTTTTACCTGCTCCATTCCACCGAATTCCAGCCGGGCTCGGCGCCTGGCCTCTTCCGGAGTCATCCCGGTATGGATGAACTTGGAAACCTGGTTCTCGAAGTGGAAGCGGAGTTCTTCATCGAGTTCTTTTTCTACGGTCTCTTTGCGGAAGAGGGAACGCAAGCGGAGTAGAAGGTCATTCAGCACGGGTGCCTCCTAGGTTGTCTCGAGGATTTGGGCCACTGCAGCGGCGAGTTTGCGCCACGTGCTTTCTTCCAGTTCCAGTTGTTTGCGCCCCTGCGTTGTCAGGGCATAAAACTTTGCCCTTCGATTATTCTCAGAAGTTCCCCAGCGCGCCTTGATCCAACCCTTGCGCTCCAATCGGTGAAGCGCTGGATAGAGTGATCCCTGTTGCACGAACAAAACCTTGCTGGAAATCTGATGGATGCGCTCGGAAATCGCCCAGCCGTGCAGCGCTTCAAGCGCAAGCGTACGCAGGATCAATAGATCCAAAGTGCCTTGCGGAAGATCGATTCGACGGTCGCCCAGATTGTTCCCCTGCTACTTCTACAGGAAAGGTACCGCTTCACCTGTAGAAGTGCAAGGGGAAACTCTGTTGGAGAGAAGCACCGGCTCTTTTTTTTTCTGAAAATTGGTGCCCGAAAGAGGACTCGAACCTCCACTCCCTTGCGAGAACTGCGACCTGAACGCAGCGCGTCTGCCAATTCCGCCATTCGGGCACAAATGAGGGCTCACCGTTTTGCGGTGATGCTTGCCATGCTGACACCAGTACCGTCAGGGTCACACTTAAGAGCAAGCATTTTCATTTTGCCCGGCGCTTCCTGCTTTGTCAACGGATGCAGAGCCTGACTGCCTGCGAGCGCCGCCGCGGCAGAAAGTGCGGCAATGCGATGACCATTACTTCGCCAAATCCGCCGCGCCTAGGGGGCGCAGCGTAACAACGATCCGCTTTAGTTTGTTAGTCTTGCCGCCATATCCCAGGTTACCTGCGCCAGGCTCCCCCGGCATTAGCAAGCCCACTCGAACTATCGGTCGCGCTTATTCACAGCACTAGAATTTTTAATCCAAAGTGCTATACTCCGCCCTAGATTCCCCTACTTACCCCTTGCCGTAGCCCGGCACCGCGGATCGGTCCAATGGGAGGTCACCATGGAACCACAAACGCTGCTAACAGGGACAATGCTTTACATGGTTGTTGCATGGGGCATTGCCACCGCTGTCTTTATTGTTCTCTTCATTTGGCGGAGTGTTCTGACCAGCCACGAGGACGATCAGATCTTCCTTGACGCGGCGGAAGAACACATGGCCAGAGAGCAACGAGAACTTGTGGTGAAAATCAACAAGCTCTCGCGGCCCTTGATGGGAACCGGCATCGTTGCTGGAGTCTTGCTTCTCGTAATTGCCGGGATGTTGCTCAGGCCAGGCCTCAAAGGTCTCTTCTAACTCCCCATTGCCATCGCCGCCTGGCCGGTAAGTTTCATCGGGCGCTCGGCTTCGCGGGTTGTTGCGGTGCTGGCGCGGTGGCAGGAGCTGCCGATGGCACCTTCTGTGCGAGCGCTGTGTGATTGAGCACGATCACCCATTTATTGTTGCGCTTCTGTAACACCACCGTCGTCTGGCCTTGGGAGACCGTCTGTTGGCCGTCCACAACTGCTTGGAAGTCCCATTGATAGCAAGCCCAACCCACCGTTCCGCTCACTTTGATGTACGTATTCGTGCGATCCATGCGCACCTGCTGCATGCGCGCGCGCTGCTGTTCGTAAACCGCCCGATAATTGGTCCAGCCGAGAATCGGCGGCGCCCACGAGCCGTTCACGATGGCCACATCGTCCGCATAGTCTCCGTGTAGCTTTTCAACGTCTCCGAGCTGCCAGGCTCCCAGCATTTCCGAAAGCGTGTAATCGATCTGCTGTTCGTCGCTCAGGGAAACCAGCATCTTGGAACTATCCGTGGACGGAGGAGGGTCGGACTTTTTCTTTTTCTGTGCCGCGGCGGGAGAAACGCAGGTCAATACCAGCGCGGGTACCGCCAGCAATAGAAGAATGTTGCGAGTGATTCTCCTGGCAATGTAAATTCCATGATGATCGCTCATTCGCGTTTTACCCCTCGGTTGAAGAGAATACCACGCTGATTTGCACGCGGTAGCGATGTGCCCAGTTGGTTTACTACTCTGCTGCAGTTGTAGCTCAGGCTTTCAGGCGTGTGGTTTTTTCCGCGCCGGCCGCGCCGCGCGATTCCGCGCCGATGCACTGAGCAAATTGACAAACAACCGATAAGCCCCAGGCACTCCTTCCGGCAACTGCCGGAAAAAAGCGAGGCCGGTATAAATGTAAATGCCTTTACCGGAATGCACGTACACGAGACCGCCGTTCAGGGCAGGCTCGCCAGGATCATTCATGGACAGCAGCGCCGTATATTTCGGATCGAACTGCGTCCAAAAATACAGCCCGCGCTCCTGCACCCAGCCCTTAAAGTCCTCCGGCGTGATCTTGTTCGGGGTATTCAGCAGGGCATCATCCGGCTTCAGGAATCCGACGGGAGAATTCTCGTCCGTGATGCGCGGCAAAGGCCGCGGCGTTTGAGGAGCGCCCTCCTTCGCCGGCGGAAGCGGCGGCGAGATCTGCGCGGGATACGGCGCGTACTGGAATTTATCCCAGGCAAATTCCCGCTGGTATTGCACGACGAGCGTCCCACCCTTGGAAACATAGTCCAGCAGCCGCTGATTCGCTCCCGCCAATTCCGGCCGAAGTTCGTACGCGCGCACCCCGACCACGATGGCATTGAATTGAGATAAATCGCCAAAGGCCAGGGCCCCGGCGTCCAACAGATCAACGCGGATCCCCAAACGCCGCAGCGATTCAGGGACCGGTTCGCTTTCCGCGGTCACGTAGCCAACCCGGAGATTCGCCGGAACAACCACGTCAAATGCGTGCACCGCGCACTGGGCCGGTTCGCTCCAAAGCTGCGTCGGCAACGTCGGCAAAGGCTCCAGCGATGTCGTAAATTTTTCCGCCTTCTCCCCTCTCGCCCGGTCTGCTCCGCGTTCCGCGTACGCCGCGATCTTGAAGTTCCCTTTGCCCAGTTTGGCTGGCGGCGTCACCGTCAATCGCGCATAGCGATCGCCCGCTCCGTCAAATTTCAAGATTACGGCAGCGCCGGTTTTCCATCCCCGTGGCACTGTCAGCCCCGCGTGAACCTCGCCCGCTTGCGTCGCATAGGAATGCACGCGGAGCAATACATCGAAGGGCTTGCTCTGCTTGGTGGTAATCTCGATTGCTTGTTTCGGCTCGACCGCCAGGGTGTAAGCCGGAACGATTTGCAGCGGCATGCGGTCGGCCCGCGTGGAAGTCGCTCGAAGCTGCAAGACCGGCGAATGGACCGCCAGCGTGTAGCCATCGATCACCACTTCCTGCCTGACGGTCACGAGTGGCGGAGGTTCCGGGAGGATTGAAACTGCGGGGCTCAGTTTGCGTTGCGGATTCTGTCCGGCAATAACGTCAAAGCGAAACGATCCATTGGTTTCCGTCTCTTCCTTGGTGACGTTCCATTCGGTGGGTAGCGAAAGCGTGGGCTTCTTGAAATCCCCCGCAATTTCCGGGCGGCGATGAGAATCGACTCGCACCGCGAAGGATTCACCGGCGACGAGTTCGCTGCGATCGGCAAGTGCCTCCAGACGCAGTCCTGCGACGAGCGCAAGAGCTGCGTCTATTTTTCCGCGTTTCCGCTTGAGGCTTCGCGCCAGCGAGACGACCGGGGCGGGAGCCTGGGAAGAAGCCGAAGGAGATGGCACTTCATTGATTTTTCTGCCGGCCGTAACCAGCGAACTGGCTGCCGCCTTCCAATCGAGCCGCAATGCTGCTTCGCGTGCCGCCGCTAGCGCCGCATCCACACTTCTCATGAGCGGGTCAACTCCCATGCTTCCGGCTTCGTAGTCTTCATCCAGCGGGCCGAGCGGCTGTGCGAGCAGGGCGGGATCGAGTTCACCGCCATCCTCCGGCCGAAGCGCGATGGCGCGGCGCAAAAATGGCGAGTTCAGAAATCCCGTGATTCCCTGCGAGTGATGATTTGCAAAGGCGTCGAGCCCTATTTCACGCCAGGACTTTCCATAGAGCGGTGAAATTTGATCCACGGGAAGCAGGTAGCCCTTGGGGGCGTCGCTTCGATCCAGGTCCAGTACGAGCACTGGCTTGCGGTCGCCCCATGGCGCCAAGTCTTCTTCCTCAACTGCGGAGCCACTCAGCTTGAACGAAGCATCCGCCGCAAGCTGCACAGCCTTTGGCGTGAGCAATCCCGAGGCTTGATGATGTCCGTGCCCCCCATGTACGCCGCCCCAGCCGTTGATCACCACCGTCGGACGAAATCCCCGAATCACGCGGACCATGTCTTCCAGGACTTGATCGCCCCAGACTTTCTCCGTTTCCTCCGGTGTTTTCGAAAAGCCAAAGTCCTTCGCCCGCGTGAAATACAATTTCACGCCATAGCCTCGCGTGGCCGCGAGCAGCTCCTGCGTCCGGATCAATCCCAGTTGCGGAGCTTGTTCGGGGCCAAGGTCGTTCTGCCCGCCCTCGCCGCGTGTCAGAGAGAGCAGCACCACTTCCGCATGAAGTCCGCGGGCTAAGTAAGTAAGCACAGCCCCTGATTCATCGTCGGGATGCGCGGTAACGTAAAGGATGCGCGTAGTCACTCGCGCGCTATCGATGGCCTCAATTGTTTCCGCCAGTCCAGGTCCAGTCCCAGGGGCGGGAGGAAACTGCGCAACCGCCGAGGTCTGCAAGCACAGGCTCAATCCACCGCCAATCAAGACCGCGGCTGCCGTCCAATAGAACAATCGCTTCACGTAGCCTCCGCAACAAAATGGATATCTCTTCTCACCCTCAACTGTTAACTGTCGACTGGGAACTCCCGAAAGGCCATTGTCGCATTTCCCGCGCGCGAATGAGATACGCGAGCGCTCCCAGCGCGATCTCCGCCAGCCCCCATTTGCGCGTCGCCCCTGTTTGCCAGAACAGCCAGGCCCATCCCATCATCGTCAGCACGGCCGGCACAGGATACAGCCACATTTTGAAAGGCAGCCCCACCGTTCCCCGGCGCTTGCGCAGCAGCATCACTCCCACAGCCTGCCCGATGAATTGAACGAGCAGCCGCATGGCAAGAATCCCGGCGATGGCTTGTTTCAGTTTCAACGAGATGCTGAACAGAAACGCCAGCCCAGCCAGCACCAGCAACGAAACATGCGGAAAATGTTTCGTCGGATGAACCTTGCCGAATACCGGGAAAAAATTCCCGTCCTGCGCCGCCGAATACGGCACTCGCGAAGCGCCCAGCAACACGGAGAACGCGGAAGCTACCGCGATCCACAAGATCATTCCGGTAACGAAGCGAGCGGCGGCCTGCCCATACAATCGTTCCACAAACAAGCTGGCGATGAAATCGGAATTCTGCGCTTCACGCCACGGCACTACTCCCAAGAGGCTTGTCTGCATCGCCAGATACAGCACGGCGATCCCCAGCACCGAAAGAAAAATACCCCGCGGAATATTCCGTTCGGGATCCTTGATCTCGCTGCCCAAATGGCAAATGTTGTAGTAACCCCAATAGCTGTAAACCGTGCTGACCATCGCCGACCCCAGCCCCGCGAACCACACCCACGAAAGGTCGAACGCGCCGGGCGGGAAATCAAACGCGATTTTCGCGTTGAAATGGGTCGCCCCGCCCCAAATCAGCCACAGCATGGTTCCTACTACGCCAATCCACAGCAAAACAGAAATTTTTCCAATCGTTGCGATTTTCCGGTACAGCAGAATCACGATAAAAACGACTAGCCCCCCGGAAATCGCCTTCGTCTGCAGCGGCGTAAACGGGTACAAATATCCCGCATATTTTGCGAAACCAATCGATGCCGAGGCCACCGATAGCGGCGCCTGCACCAGCGTTTGCCACACGAACAAGAACGACATCAAACGGCCCCAGCGTTCCGGGCCATAAGCTTCGCGCAAAAAGACGTACGTGCCGCCCGCTTTCGGCATCGCCGCCCCAAGTTCCGACCACACAAAGGCATCCAGCGTCGCCAGCAACGCCCCCGCCAGCCACGCGATCAGCGCCTGCGGACCTCCCATCGCCCTTATTACCAGCGAACTGACCACAAATGGGCCGATGCCCACAATCTCGATCATGTTCAGCGCCACGGCCTCTTTCAGGCCTAAACCGCGCTCCAGCGCCGGGCTTGCCGCATTGGTGTTCGTTTTCACAGGTCCGCCGAGAATAACAAATGCTCCGCGCACCACCTAACCCTGATTCTTCCAGCAAAAACCATTTCACACTTTTCTCGAACAGCTTAAACTCGTCCCGCGCAGTACCTGCACCTGTTCAATGTTTTCTTGGAAGATCTTGGAAGATGACGATCATCGCCTTGCGAATTGTTTGCCGTGCTGGACTGGCTGGCCTCCTCCTGCTGGCGGCTTTGTCTTTGCCCGCTCGCGCCTCCCAACTCACTTTGCCGCTCGAGGCTCCTGCCATCCTCGACAAAATTTATTCCTTTGACCTCGCTGGCGCCATCGAGGCCGCCAAGCGCATGCAGCAGGAACGGCCCACCCACCCGCTGGGCTACTTGCTGGAAGCGGAAGCATTGTGGTGGCGCACCTGGTGTACTTCCGCCGACTTCAAGTACGGAATGAGCGATGTCCGCCGCCGCCCCAAGGTGGAATCCGATCAACACTACATTGAGTTGTCTGCGAGGGTCTTATTGTTGGCAGAAGCGCAGATCAAGCAGAGCGACTCCGCGGAAATGCAATTCTATGCCGGCATGGCAGAAGCTTCCTTGGCGCGGCTTTATGCGCTGCGCGGCGAGTATCGCAACGCCGCCCGCTCCGGCGTGCGCGCCCGAGAACATCTTCTGCGCGCCAAATCTTTGGACCCCGATCTCGCCGATGCCGATATGGGACTGGGCCTTTACAACTATTACGTCGACACTCTCAGTGCCGTCGCCCGCATGCTTCGTTTTTTCATGGGCATCCCCGGCGGCTCGAAGCAAGCCGGCGTTCGCCAGCTCGAACACGCCATGGCGCAAGGCGTGGTCACCTCCCAGGTCGCGCGCTTTTATCTCGCCCTGAATCTGCATCGCTACGATCAGCAATACGAACAGGCGCTCGGCGTCCTCGTCCCGCTCGTGGAAAAGTACCCGGCAAATCCGCTCTTTCAACTGGCGCGCGGCGACCTCTACGCCAAGCTCGGCCGAAAGCAGCAAGCCTTGGCCAGTTATCGAGTTGCGGCTGCCTTGCCGATTCAGGATTCGGACTGTCAATCCCATCTCCAAAATCTGGTCCGCGCCTCCATCGCTGCACTGGGCTTGCCCTGAGAGACTTGCCTGCCCTCCCTTTCGTCCTGAATGCGCATTGACCTTCTCCCCTTCCAGATGGTAATGATGTAGGGTTGCCCGAGCCGTAGGATTCGAGGCAAAGTGCGGTCGCACGCAGGGGTGGAGTAAGGGCTGGGCGGCAATCCCCGGAACCCAGCATTGTCGCGGCAAACGCGCAGCACAAATTTGGCATCTCAACCCCAAAGCACGCTGGCGCCCCGGGCTCTTCCCGGTTGCGCAGGCAAGTTGGCCCCGGCATGGCTGGGGTCACCGGAAAAAATGAAGGAGTCTCAATGAAGCGGTCTTGGACAGCCATGGCTGTCGCACTGGTTGCATTTGTCGGCGTCACGGGTTGCAACGACTACGGCAACACCTTTCAGAACAATACGGGTGCTGCGCTGACCTTTCTGTCGCCCTCGCAAATCCCCGCTTGCACCTCAGCACAAGGCGCAACCTGCGCAGATCTGACATTGACGCTGAATGGCTTTGGCTTCGTGCTAAAAACTGTAGTCCAATGGAATGGCAAACCGCTGGTCACAACGGTCCCCGTGGACAGCACCGGAGCAGCTCTCGGGAACGTCGTCACTGCGGTCGTCCCGGCGGCGATGCTCACCAAGCCCGGCACTGCGACCGTGCTCACCATAAATCCTGCATCCGGCGCAGGGAACAACGGACTCTCCAATACCATCACCTTCATCATCAACAATCCTTCCAATCCCTCTCCTACCGTCTCTTCCGTTTCTCCAACTTGTGCCGCCCCCGGAGCCGACCTCCCGCTGACGGTCACCGGCGCGAATTTCCTTACCGGCGCCGCCGGCAGTTCCCAGGTATCTAGCTTGAATTGGACTCTCAACGGGTCTCATTTTCAATTCACTGCTCCCGCCGCCACCATCTCCGCGACGCAGATCACGGTCACGATTCCGCAGGCCGACATCAGCGCAGCCGGCTCCGCCTCTGTCACCGTTTTCAATCCGCCTTCGTTGCCTCTGTCCAATGTTCCCGGCAGCAGCGGCTCCGGGGGCGGAACTTCAGCTGCGACCTCTCTGACGATCCAATCTGCCCCGTGTCCGTTAGCCGCGAAGGGCCAGGCAAACCCTGAAGCGTCGGCCGCTGTCGCCGAGGAAACTCCTTCAGTCAGTCTCGACGGACGCTACGTTGCCTACACCGCCGTCCAGGAAGACCACGCGCAGATTTTTCTTCGCGATACTTGCGAAGGCGTTTCCTCAGGATGCCAGCCGCGCACCACCATGCTCTCCGTGGCTGCTGACGGCACTCCGGCGAATGAAGACAGCCACGCGCCCTCGATGAGTTCCGATGGACGCTACATCGCCTTCAGTTCGGCCGCCACCAATCTCGTCGAGAATGCGCCCCCGGGTCGCCAAGTCTATTTGCTTGATACTTGCGCGGGCGCGCGCGATTCCTGTAAGTCGGCGACGCATTTGATCTCCACCGATCCCAACGGAGCCTTGGTCGGCGCGGAAAGCATTCTTCCGTCCGTCAGCTCTTCGGGACGCTTCGTCGCGTTTCTGGCCATCACCCCCAGTCGTTCTTCAACCGGAGTTTCCGCGCAGCCGAAGGCCGCCGGGAGCAGCAGCAACAGCGGCTTCCGCCAGGTGTTTATCCGCGACACTTGCCTTGGCGCCACGAACTGCACGCCTAAGACGACCCGGATTTCGCTTCAGCCAGGCGATGGTACGGGCGCCGCTTCACCGCCCGTGGGTCCAGCTTTGACCGGCAACGCCCGCCACGTGGCCATCGCGGGCGCCAGCACAGCCACGCTCTTCACCCGCTCGGTTGCGGTCGACGATCGCGTTTTCCTGGCGATTGCGAATCAGCAGCATTGAACTTGTTTTATTTGAACTCTCAGCTGGGCGTATCCGTAGCAAACCGGTAAGACCGGCATTCACGGCTGGCTCAGGGCCAGCAATCGCCGGCAGAATGTCTCTTTCCCTGACTAAGAACTTAAGACTGCAAGCCTCCTCAATTAAAACGCACTCTAATATCCGGCCGCTTCTCCAAGTGTACTGAATCGATGAAGCGCACTTGCCGCTCATCCAGCGTCAAGATCATTGAGCTGGTGCGCACGCCTTCTCCAAAAAACCGCACACCTTTCAGCAAGTTGCCGTCCGTCACGCCCGTGCACGCGAAAATCATTTTCTTTCCCGGTGCCAGGTCCTCCGTATCGTAAATGCGCTTTAAGTCCGTCACGCCCATTTTTGCCAGTCGTTCCGCGTGTTCCGGCTTGCTGACCACCAGCCGCGCCAGGATTTGTCCATTCAAGCAGCGCAGCGCCGCCGCCGTCAACACGCCTTCCGGCGCTCCGCCCGTGCCCATCACCGCATGCACGCTTGTACCCACCACCGCCGCGGAAATTCCCGCCGACAGATCTCCATCGCCAATCAACCGGATGCGCGCTCCCGCCGTGCGTATCTCCTCAATCAGCTTTTCGTGACGCGGCCGGTCCAGCACGATCACCACCAGATCATCCACGTCGCGGTCCAGCCGCTTCGCAATCGCCTTCAAGTTGTCGGCCACCGGTGCATCGAGGTCCACCGCGCCCTTGCACGCCGGCCCCACTACCAGTTTTTCCATATACAAGTCCGGCGCGTGCAGCAATCCTCCGCGCTCGCTCGCCGCCAGCACCGCAATGGCATTCGCCGCGCCCGTCGCGCAAAGATTTGTTCCTTCCAGCGGATCCACCGCAATATCCACTTGCGGAAACAGCGCTTTCGGCGCGTGCGTTGCCAACCCTACCTTCTCTCCGATATACAGCATCGGCGCCTCATCCCGCTCCCCCTCGCCAATCACGATCGTTCCGTCAATCTCCACCGAGTCCATCGTCTTGCGCATCGCTTCCACGGCCACTTCATCGGCGTG
>Ga0137403_10001308_pt1 | contig 31342 bp, 34 predicted proteins | sample CZOMad2_1_16fung_FD_122057 | JGI IMG/M metagenome (GOLD analysis project Ga0137403, IMG submission 122057) | Vadose zone soil fungal communities from Angelo Coast Range Reserve, California, USA - CZOMad2_1_16fungal (Hybrid Assembly) | ecosystem: Environmental > Terrestrial > Soil > Vadose zone... | reverse complement strand
TCTTGCGCGCGACCCGGGGACGCTTGGTGCCCCAGACGACGATGGCCTTCAATTTTTTCGAGCCCATCATCGCGCCCAAGCCATGCGCGCGGTATGATTGTAGTCGTTGACGAACATCGCCGCTCGAATGAGGTGTTCGCCGGCCGGACCGATAGCGCCGACGCGCGCGTCCTGGTGGCCGGATTCGGTGCGCAGCAGATCTTCGGTTGCGCGCACGCCTTTGCCCCACACTTTGCTTGCGTCGCGGAGTTCAACCTTGTCTTCGCCGACATAGAGATAGGAAGGCTTTGCTGCCGCGCCACTGATGATCACGCCATCGTAGCCGGCGGATTTCAGCGACGAGCCAAAGTAGCCGCTGGTGGCGGCCCGTCCCAGGGTATAGCGGGTCGCTGGGCTGAGATAGACAAAGCATGTCTTCGTACCACCCGGAGTAAAACCAGTGCCGGTGACCGGACCGGTCATGCCGACGATGACGTTCTCCGGATCGTACGGATCGATGCCGAGTGGCAATTCATTGAGCAGAATAAATTCCGCCATGAGCTGTCCGCCCCAATACTTCCGCAGCAGCGGCTCCTCGGGAATATTCAAGTCGGTGAACTTTCCTGTGCTCAAATCAACCCGCAGCATCTTGCCCATATAGCCGCCGGGGAGGCGCGTTTTACGCGGAGCCGGGAAAAAGTTTGAGTAATCAGAGTTGGTATTTGCCATCGTTATGCCTCTAGTGCGGCAATGGTTCCAATCGTTCCAATAGTTTCAGTGGTTCAAAACGTTTGGAACGCCTGGAACGTTTGGAACTATTGGAACCGTATTAATCCGATGGAACCGTATTTTTCCGGTCTACGGAAATAATTCGCTCCTGCCAGTCGCTGGTTGGCGATCCCAGCGAGCTTCCAGACTGCAGAAATAATTCCAGGCTCTTTGAGCGCGGCGCTCGAGCGCGATTTCCGCGCCAAAGCTGCGGCACTCTCCCGGGCTGATCGTGCCGACTTCGCCGAGCGTTGCCGCTTGTAAAGTTTTCTTGGTGTCGTCTTCCAATACCAGAGCGCTATAAAGAACTTCCTGAAGATTCTGCCCGACGACGACGATGCCGTGGCCGCGCAGTAAGGCGGCGCGCTTGTCGCTAATCACCTTCATCAGAGCGTTGCCGCGTTGTGGATTCGTGATGAGTTGCGCCTCGGGGTAGAGCGGCACGCCGTCGCTGAAGATGGCCCCTTGCAGGGTGACAGGCTGAAACCGGCGTTTCGCAATCGCGAAGAGTGTCGCGTTAGGCGTGTGCAGGTGCGCGACGGCGAGGGCGTCGGCACGGGCGCCGTGCAGCGCCGTGTGAATCGGCCATTCCACCGGCGGCCCTTCTGTTCCTGCGAGCGGCTTGCCGTCGAGATCCGTCGGCACCATATCTTCCGGGCGCAGACTTCCTTTGTCCGAACCCATGCCCGGGGTGATGAAAACGGTTTTCGTCTCCGGTTGAAACACGCTGACGTGGCCGAAAAGTCCGATCATGCCCTGCATGGCAAAAATCCGCGTGCAGGTGGCGAGTTGTTCGCGCAAATCTTTTTCTGAAGTCATCGTGGCGTTCTCCTTTGTGCGGCTTCCAGGTCTTTTTTTACTTCTTCGACAAATTGCAAACTCAGCAAGCGCTCCGGCGGGATGTCTTCCTTGATCTGCATGGGAATTTTGATGTCGTACTCAAGAAAATTCTTGATCCCCTCGGCGGTTGGCAGGCCGGGCACGCCCGGAGACAACGCACGCACATAATTTTTCACGCCTTCGAGGATCATCGAACGAGTCGCGCTGCCGAGCTGGAGTTTTTTTATGCCGAGGTCCACAGCTTCTTCCGGCCGATCTCGCACGAACATCACACCGCGAATGGTTCCTTTGAGCCAGCGCTTGATTTGCGCCGAATTCTCGCGGATTTTTCTCTCGGTGGTAACGAAGCCTTGGAACGGCATGGGAAAGAGATCGCCGAGAAAACCGAGCGAGATAAGCCCTTCTTTCTGCGCGAAGACAAGCCCGCCGGGATCCACCGTGGTGGCCTGTGCGGCGCCCGATTTAACCGCCATCACCCGGGTGCTGGTGTCTGCCCCCGTTGAAATCCGGATGATCTCGCGAGCCGCAACGCCGCCGCGCTCGGCAAACATCGTCATGATCCGATCTTGAGTATCACCCGGGGTGCCGATGGCGATCTTCTTGCCTTTTAGATCCGCCGCGCTTTTGATGCTCGGATCGACAACGAGATAAAAAGTCACTTTGTCAGCCTGGAACATGATGCCCTTGACGGGAGCGCCTTTGAGCGCCGCCCGCATGCCGCTGCCGCCCGCGCCGCTGTAATCCACGTCGCCGCTCAGCAGCGCTGCGATTGAAAGCGGTCCTGAAATGACCACGGTTTCGTTATCGAGGCCTTCGTCTTTGAAGAAGCCCTTGGCGTCGGCGACGTAGATGGACAGATAATTTAAGTTGGCTTGCGGAATGGCAGTGCGGATTTTTTGGGCGTGAGCTCCTTGAGCAAATACGACTGCGAGCAAAATAAGGATCGTGCCTTGCAATATTTTCATCGGCGGTATTTCAGATCTTAACTTCCTCTACCTTGACGGGAGAGGATAGAGGTGAGGGTGATTAACGGATCACCCCTCATCCTAACCTTCTCCCGCGAGGGGAGAAGGAACAATACGGGCGCTCACAGTACTCTTTTGAATTATTCGGTAAGAGTAATGTCCTATCATTTACCTCATGAAAAATACCGATAGATAAGCCGCCTCGGGTGAATAATCGCTAAATACAAGGCGCGCAATTTCCCCGGGATGCCGCAGCGCGGCGTGAACAGGTCTTTGAGCATGAGGCCGAGAGGGATTTTGTGTTTGGGAAATTTCTCCGCGCCGATGTTGCGCACGCCGTATTTCTCTTTATTTTCTTTCAACACGTAGACGACGTTGCCGCCGCCGGCTTCCGTTTCACCGTAGACATAACCGCCGACGGTGGCAGCCTGCTTTCTGGCTTTGTCGGAAATTTCTTCGGAAAGACCAAAGTCGAGAGCGTCCACAGGGCAGGCCTGGACGCAGAAAGGCTGCTTATCCTCGCTGATCCGATCGCTGCACATGGTGCACTTGCTGGCTTTGCCGGTGATGTCGTTCTTGGTGATGACCTCCCATGGACAGGCATGGATGCAGTACTCGCAACCGATGCAAGCTTCTTTGTTGATGACCACCGGGCCTTCTTCGTATTTCGTAATCGCTTCCACCGGACAAACCGCGGCACATGCCGGAAAAGAACAATGCATGCAGCTATTGCGCGCCCAGAGCGGTGAAAGGCCTTCGAGCACCGGCGGTTCCATGGTGATCCAGTTGGTGCTGGAGAGCTGATAAAGACTCGTGCGGTCGTGATCGTTCCAGTCTTTACACGCCTGCACGCAGTGGCGGCAGCCAATACACTTAGTGGCATCGAAGAGAATGCTTCGCGGCTTGCCGTCTCTGAGCCGCGCCGTGGGAACGAGATTGCGGTATTCTGCCGTCAGAGTTTCGGTGGGATTTATAGCCATGCGCGTCCTTTCCAGAGTCGGAGAAATTCCAACAGCGGTTGGTGTATCACTTAAGTTTTGTGACCGTCAACAAGTGTTCTATCAGAAGTTCATTAAAAAACGATAATCCAATTGAACTCTCGTGGTTGGACGATATATGTTGCCGCGTGGCCTGAAAGGAGGAAGCAAAATGTCCAATGCCAAACTGCGCTTTTATTTCCGTGAGCCGACGATCGACACCAACATTCCTATTACCGACGGAACGGTAAAGATGGAAGGCTTCGACTGGGAGTTCGTCGACAACGAAGACGATGCCGATGCCTGGGACTGCGGCTTCGCGGCGCGGGTGCGCGCCTATGCGAAGGGGCTACCGCACATTTCCATTCCGGCGTTTCCGAATCGGAAGTTTCGTTTGGCGTATATTTTCGTCAACAGTCAAGCGGGCATCGAGACAGCGAAAGATCTGGAAGGAAGGCGCGTCGGTATCATGCAGTGGGACAATACCGCCGGTGTGTGGGCGCGCGGTGCACTGCAGCATTTCTATGGTGTCGATCTCCGCCGTATCAACTGGATGGCGGCGCGCGCGAAGAAAGAAGGCGTGGCCGAAGGCATTCGCATCGAGAAAATCGACGGGACGGGCGAAGCCGATGTGTTGATGGATAACTTGCTGTTGGCAGGAAAGCTCGACGCCGTCATCGGCCCCAATTTATTGCCTTCGATCTCGGCGCGCGATCCACGCACGCGCCGGTTGTTTCGCGATTATCGAAGCGAGGAGCAAAATTATTTTCGGAAAACCGGCATTTTTCCGACCAGTCACATCGTCACGCTGAAACAGGAATTCGTTGATCGCCATCCGCAAGCGCCGGTGGCGCTGCTCAAAGCATTTCGCAAGTCGCGTGACGTTGCCTTCGACCGCCTCGAGGGCTCCGACCCGCAGGTTATTGCCTACTCATGGATAGCTGCCGCTGTCGCCGAGCAGCGCGCGCTGATGGGGGAAAATTATTGGGCCTACAATATCGCGAACAACCGCACCGTGCTGGCGGCGATGACCCAGTATGCGCATGAGCAGGGATTGGCACCAGAGCAAATAGATTACATGACGTTTTTCCATCCGGAGGCCGCAGCGTTGGAAGGGGTTTGAAAGGACAGGCGAGTATCCCAGCGTTTGAGGCATCGATGTAGGGGCGGGTTTAAAACCCGCCCCTACGAATTCCCTTCCACCTAAATTGTGAAGTATTCTCTGTGCTGGCCACATTCCAGGGGGTCACTTATGAAATCTGATTCCAAAGACCACCATCGCCGTTCAATTCGTTTGAAGGACTATGATTATGCACAGCCTGGCGGATACTTTGTGACAATTGTAACGCAAAGCCGGAAATGTTTATTCGGAGAAATTGTCGAAGCAGAGATGCGGTTGAACGATGCAGGACGAATTATCCAAACGACGTGGGATGATTTACCGAACCATTACGCCAACGTCGAAATTGACACGTTCGTGGTAATGCCGAACCACATCCATGGAATCGTCGTTTTGGTAGGGGCGGGCCCCCGTGCCCGCCCAGGGCCTGATGGGCAACCACAGGGGGTTGCCCCTACAATAAAGACATCACTGAGCTTGCCAGACGTTGTGCATCGTTTCAAAACTCTTACGACAAAGCAGTATATCGACGGCGTCAAACAATATGGCTGGCGTCACTTTGCAGGTCGCTTGTGGCAACGCAACTACTTCGAACACGTGATTCGCGATGAGGCCTCTTTGAACCGCATTCGCCAATATATTCTCGATAACCCGGCGCGCTGGGAATTTGATCGTGAGAATCCCGACGCGACCAAACCGGAACCGGAATACCAGTGGCGAATGGAAACTGTTATGGGCGCGAGCCTACGATCAGGGCAACCACGGGGGGTTGCCCCTACGAAGAATCATCCATCATAGCTGGAGTAATACTGTGCGATTTGGGCTTTTGTTAATTCTGTTTTTCGTAGGGCTGCTTCCGGTTATTTCATGGGCACAATCATCCAAACCCACTACGCTCGCAGAACTTGCGATCTACAACGGTCCGGACCGCGAGCAACTACTTCTCGCGGGCGCAAAAAAGGAAGGTAAGCTCGTCTGGTACACGGCGCTCGCCGGCGGATCATACAAAGAACTGGCGCGCGCGTTCGAGACGAAGTACGGCGTTCAAGTTGAAGCATACCGCGGCGCGAGCGGAGATCTCATCGCTAAAGTTTTAGCCGAGACGCAGGCTAAAAAATATTTGCTAGACGTTGCCGAAAGTTCGCCGCCGTTGCTCATGCTAATGCGCGCGATGAAACGGCTTACTCCGTTCCATTCGCCGCATCTCGTGAAATTCGCCGCCGAAGCAAAAGAAGAGGCGGGAAAGGGCGCGATTTATTGGGCGACGGACCGAGAGTCTTACATGGGGTTTGCCTACAACAAGGATAAGCTTCCGGCGAGCGCGGTGCCGAAAAACTATGACGGCCTATTGAATCCGGCACTCAAGGGTAGAATGTCTTTCGTTACCACGGACACGGGCTCACGCACGGTAGGGGCGATGCTCAAGATGAAAGGTGAAGAGTATCTTAAGAGGCTTCGCGCGCAAGATTTGACGATGCACTCCGTGTCGGCGCAGGCGCTGAATGATCTGATCATTTCCGGCGAAGTGGAAGCGTCGCCGACGATCTTTCGCAATCATGCGTTGGTGGCGGCGGAAAAGAAAGCACCGGTGGCATGGGTACCAATGGACATCGTGCCGGCGAGCGCGGGCAGCGCCGGACTGTCTTCTCAAGCGCCGCATCCTCATGCGGCGGCCCTGTTTATTGATTTCCTCTTTAGCCCGGAGGGACAGAAGATTTTGGAAAATTATGAATATGGCAGCGCGTCTAAAGAATATGGGTTTAAGCGCTGGTACATCGAAAAAGGCATGTCGATCGACCAGCTCGAACGTGAGACCGACCGCTGGGAGAAATTGCTGAGAGACTTAGGTAGAAAGTAGCGCCGATATCATGGCTGCGCGTGCGCCGGTTTCTTATCGGGAGAACGGCAGCAGAGCGCTGATGGCATCGAGATGTGCGGTCAAATAGATCAGCACCGAAACCAGACAAAAGATTAGATAGGCGAGCTGTATCCACTCCGCACGATCGATTGTTCTTACGCTTCGCAAACGGCGCGGCAGGTTTGGAATCAGTGCCATGGCCTGTTGCCTCAGCATCGGCATGGCCAGGAGGTCCGCTAGAATATTGTAGCCGTCCATTTCGAGGAAGCTGAAAGGATAGAGATTAATCAAAGCGCTTTCCCACAGCATTACGCCGACGCCAAATAGCAACGCTTGTCCAATACCTGGAAGCGACGCATGCGCGCCGATGATAGCGATGCTTCCCAAGACGACTTCAACCATCGGTCCGGCCAGATCGACAGTCACCCGGGCACGCCGGCTCGACATGAAGATGTCCGTGACGTCGGCGTAAAACGCTGGCCAGACCCCCTGAAGCAAGAAAAACCCCATCTCGCGCACTCTGCGCCCGTGGGCTTTGCAGGCAAGCGCATGGATCAGGGTGTGGAGTATGGAAACTATGATGAGCGTGACCATCATCACAGTCGTGACCAAAAAGGGTCGCGCTGTGAGAAGGTAGGTGAAGTCGCGCGCATTCGATGTGAGCTGAGCGGCCATCACCAGCGCGATGACGGCAGCGGACATGATCAACCAGAACGTGAGCGGATGAAACAGCAGAAAACCGCCGCGGTTATAGATACTCGAGCAAAATCGGTCGGCGTTGGGAATCTTAAATGAGCTACGGTGCCATGTTCTCAGGCGCCGTCCGACTCGGTCTGCCCATCGACGATCTCTCACTCCGGCGCGGCTGGGCTGCAAGTCCTTTGCATGGCGCCCCTCGAGAAGACCGCAGTGATAAAGTTTCGTGAGCAATTGACGGATGATTGAATAGTCAAAGGCGCCGACCGAAAGATGGAATGCGCGGGCGATTTCCTCGAGGGAATGACGGCCATCGAAGTATTCCCAAAGAAAGTATTCCTTTGGGTTAAGCAACAGGTAACGCTCTTGACGGAGATTTTTCAGGACGTAGTTACGCGTGCCATCCGCGCTTATAGGCTGCGCGGTGAGTTCCCATTCGGTGGGTGGCAGTCGCTGCGGTTTGAACGCCCAATAGGCATGGCTGCTGTCAATCTCGACGATTTGGAACGCAACTTCGCCAGGAGTGCGCGTGAGTAGCTCGAGCTTCGCTGGATCCGGCATGGGGCTTATCAACTGGATTTGCGGCCGAACAACACCGGATCCGGCGTCGGCGAATAGCCAGTGGCTTCAAGGCCCCAGCGAATGGCCTCGCGGGCTTGTTCGTTGGTTGCGCGCAATCGTTCGATGAAGACGGTCACCATCCTGTAACAGATCCGGGCAGCCATTTCGGGGTGCTCGGAGAGGATCTGTTGAAAGGCCTTACGGTCGAGCCGCCAGAGGATCGAGTCAGCTTCGGTATGTGCGGTGGCGGAGCGTGGTGCAGCATCGAAAAGCCCCATCTCGCCAAAAAAATCGCCTGCGGAAAAGCGCGTGAGAACGACATCCATCTGGCCGTGGATATGTTTACTGATTACGACTTGTCCTTTCTCGACGACATACAACGCGTCGGAGTCGTCGAGCTCGTGAAATATGACGGCTCCGGCAGAAAATTTCTTTGACACTAAAAGCGCTGCCAGTTTGGACAGGGCCAGGTGGTCTAGATCCTGAAACAAGGAAACATTTTGGAGAAAGTCTAAAGGTATCTTCATGAGCCGAATTGGCGACGCACAACAATGCTAGCCGCAGCGGAACCAATAAACAAGTTTTGCACTGCAGCGGGATTCGTTTGGTACGACGGCGCACGAGCGGTCGCACGCTGAGGTGGATTAACGCTCATGGGCGAATTAAAGTGCTGCGGCGAGAGACTTTTATGATTATTCAGGCAGCCGACGCGAATTTTCTGCGCGGCAATTGTGCGGCGCGCTCGTACGCTTTTGTCGGCACCGGTTTGAGGTCCCAGATGATGCCCACCCATGATAATAATTTCAAAACATAGAAAGTGATGTCGATTTCCCACCAGTAGAATCCCTGGCGGGTGCAGCCCATGTGCTGATGGTGGTTGTTGTGCCAGCCTTCGCCGAGGGTGATAAGCGCGAGCCAAAAATTGTTGCGGCTTTCGTCGCCTGTGTCGTAGCGCTTTCTGCCGAGCAAGTGCGCCACTGAATTGATGCTCGCGGTGGCATGAAACAATACGGTGGTGCTCAGGACAAAGCCCCAAACGAAGAGCTGCATGCCGGTGACGCCGAGCGACGGTACGGCATATTCCAACCAGACACCGAATAAGTAAACCAACAATCCAAGGGCAGCGGGCACGGCCTTATCGAAGCGGTTAATCCAAACCAATTCCGGAAAGCGCGTGAAGTCCCGGATGCGATGGTATTGTGTCGCGTAGTAACGGGTAGCCATGAACCATCCGGCATGCGAGCGAAAAAAACTGTGGTGCACCGGCGAATGGGGATCTTCGGGCGTGTCTGATTCACGGTGATGGGTTCGATGGTTGGCCGCCCACCAAAGCGGGCCCCGCTGCGCCGACGAGGCGCCCAAGAGGGCGAAGATGAACTGCGCCGATCGGGAGGTTTTGAATGTCCGGTGCGAAAAATAACGGTGATAGGCTCCGGTGATAGCAAACATCCTGACCAGATAAAGCCCGATGGCGCTGCCCACCGCGGCCCAGCTCCAGCCGACCAAAAACACTGCAAGGCAACCGATGTGAAGAATCACAAAAGGTGTGCAGCGAAGCCAGTTTACACGGTCGATGTCGCGAACCTTGCCCCAGCTGCCAGAGGCATGAAAGTCGGCGTCAAACCATTGGACAACAGCAGTGACTAGGGGGGCAATGATCTTTGTTCTCATTAAGCAGGAGAGGGTAACATGAAGACCGTTTGCCTTCAACAAATTTGAGCATCGTTGGGGGGTTTTTTGCACTTTCGCAAGCAGCATGAGGTTAGACCGGGCGGCAACGCTTCAACGGTGGGATGACGGCAATATTCTCAATCCCGCTGCCGACCGGACACTTATAATGGTTTTCGTGATTTTCTTGACACTTTCCGTCGGCTGGTGATATGAGCGGCTCAGATTGAGCGTGAACCTCCCTGAAGTTCGGCAAGCAACGCAGTAATGTGACGTCCAGCGTAGTTCTTAATGAAATCTCAGGAGGTGAAAAAACGTAGAATCCGATCTCGTTCGAAGGGTCTCGACTCCGAGAGCGACCGGTTTTTGTTTCGGCGTGATAATTAGGTCCGCGCTAAACGGCAGGCGATCAAATTATTTAAGGAGGTGTGAGCATGGCATACTCGATAAAAAAAGTAGACGTGTGGGCAGGCGAAATCGCGGATCGTCCCGGTGGACTCGCGAGCACGCTGGCGGCGATCCAGGGCGCAGGCGGCAATATCGAATTCGTCGTTGCTCGCCGCTCTCCTGATAAGCCCGGCACAGGGGTAGTGTTCCTCACGCCGATCAAGGGCTCGAAGCAAAAAGCCGCTGCCCAGCAAGCGGGTCTCGGCACGAGCGAAGCCTTGCAATCGGTGCGCGTGGAAGGACCGGATCGGGCTGGACTCGGCGCAAAAATGACCGATGCCCTCTCGGCCGCAGGTATCAATTTGCGTGGAATATCGGCCGCGGCGCTTGGCAGGCGGGCTGTGTCGTACTTTGCGTTCGACAGTGCGGCGGATGCAGACAACGCCATCCGCATACTGAAAAAGGCGCTGAAGTAGAGCACGCGCGACCGGTCGCTATCGGTAGGGGCACGGCATGCCGTGCCCCTACGCTTTGCAGTCTTTGCGGTTTTTACGGTTAAATCTTCTCTATTCTCTTCTGGGTTGCGGTTTCGCGGCGCTGACTTTGCGCTGCCGCAACTAAAGATCCATCCTGCGCTTGTCGCCCCAACCGACGGTAGAAATGTCGAATAAGTTGCCGTCGGGATCCGAGCCGCGCCCCCTCGGCGTAGGTCGCTTCACGCTCCTGGGCGCGCCCTCGGGATAAATGTCCTTGATGCGCTGGGCAATTTCCTTGCTGTCCTCGACGTGAAAACCAAAATGATAAAGGCCGGGCTGGTGCCCCGGTTCTTGCGGATCCGTAGCGTTGAGAATCGCCAGATTCACTTCACCATCAGAAAGATGAACCGAGCCATTCTTGGTGCGCTACATCTCTTTCATCTCGAATACGCGTTTGTAAAAGTCGAGCTTAGCGGGCTGATGGGTGAGAATGGCGAGATGACACAGTTTGGCCATGGGACGCCTGCTTAAAAATTTGCGCAAATAAAATTGAGCGCTATCATCAGGGTGCCAAGCACGACGCCAAAGCGCTGCATGACTCAATTCTGCCGGCGCAAATCTGATTGGGCGTTCAATCACAGATCAGTGAGATGACGTGCCATTCGTTCGCGAGTGGCCGCGTCGGGCAGCGGCCCAACTGCTGCTCGCATGTTGTCGATCAGATGCTCGACCTTGCTGGTTGCCGGGATCGCGCAAGTGACAGCGGGGTGGGAGATAACGAACTTCAAGAAAAATTGCGCCCAGCTCGCGCAACCGATTTCGCTCGACCAAGGCGGCAGTGATTTTCCACGCACTCGGCTGAATAGTCCTCCGGCAGCGAGAGGTCGGTTGGCTAGCACGGCAACGCGTTTTTCGGCGGCGAGCGGCAACAGACGTCGTTCGGCTTCGCGTTCCACGATGGAATAATTAATTTGGACGAAATCGGGATTTTCGGAGGTGAGGACGCGCGCGAGCTCATCGTGGGCGCTCGCAGTGTAATGAGTGACGCCGATGTAGCGAACCTTGCCTTGCTCCTTCCAATGTCTGAGTGTCGCCAGTTGCGTGCGGTAATCCTCCAGATTGTGAACCTGCATGAGATCCATACGCTGCGTGCGTAGGCGCTTGAACGACTCGTCCATCTGGCGAATGCCGGCCTCTCGGCCGCTGGTCCAAACTTTGGTGGCGAGGAACAGATGTTCGCGGACGCCCAGTGCGGCAACGAGATCGCCCACGACGCTTTCCGATTTGCCGTACATGGGCGACGAGTCGATGACGCTGCCGCCTAAGCGAACGAACTCGCGCAACACTTCTTTGAGCGGCTCGCGGGAGGATTGTCCCGCCCCGACATCGAAGGTTTGCCAAGTACCGAGGCCGACTGCGAGCAGAGATTCACCTGTTTTTGGAATTGGCTTGCGTATGCTCGAATCCGCCATGGCAAATTCTCCCGTGAGCGCAAAGGTGCCGGCGCCAAGCGCGACTCTCACGAACTCGCGCCGAGACATCGAGTTGGCACGCGAGAAATTTAATTCAGTCATTGCAGGCCCTGCGCAAGCCTTTTTATTGTCCTTCAGCGCTCCTAAGTCAGCACTGTTCATATGCCCATATTGTCTTTAGGCTTCCGTCTTCGCTCTTTGACGCGCGGTATACCGCTCCAGTCACCCGCCATCCAAAATTCGGTCAGGCTGCCCATCACGCCGAGCGGAATAGCCAGCGCCATGATGAAGTACCAGAGATTATCGCTATAGCTGCCGAGTAAAGACATGAGCATGCCGACAATTTTCGCCGTGCCGCCGCCAAAGATCGCGCCCATCGCGAGGCGCGTGATACGCTGAACGCCGTACTGGGTCGCGTAGATGCCCCAAAGCCCGCCGGCGAAGAATGCCAAAAACGGTCCCAAACAGAGCGCGAAAATCGCTCCGGCCTCACCGCCGCGCGAAGAGGTTTCTTCTAACTTTTCTTCTTCGGTTTGGCTGCCCACTCGTACGTCGCCCTTGAGCACGCGGAAGAGATAATGCACCGCGCCATGAATGCCCAAATCCGGCCTGAGGCCGTCGAAATAGAGCTTTACTTGAGCGTACAGCTTTTGGCTCGCGATGGGTTCGGGAAGAAGATGGCGTAAATCAGCGCCAGCGTGGAATCCGACCTCGCGTTCTTTGCGCGCGACGACAAGGAGAACGGTTTTTTTGAGCTCCGCCTCACCGAGCGGAAGAGTTTCGAAAGCCCTGCGCGCCAGGACATCGATGTTCTCGCCATCGAGGCTCTTGACTGTCAGAACTACGATATTGTCGGCAGTTTCGGTCTTGAAGCGGCGCAGGCGCTGTTCAAGATCATCGGCGCTCGCTTGCGGGAACATTCCGGCCAAGTCGTTGATAGTCGATCTGAATGGCGGAAGGTCCAGTGCCACGGAACTGGACCCCAATATGACGTTGGCGAGAAGCGCGATGACCAAGAAGTTCATCGCCGCTCGATGGATCGTTTCGCGTGCTGATCGAGCGCCACGAGCGCCGCGCTACTCAATGGAAAACCGAATTGCTCGTTGCGCATGCGCAAGCGCTGGCGGGAAATCTCGCAGATGATTTCTGCGGCGCGTCTGAATGACGCTTCATTTTTTATCAGTGGCACAAGCGAGCGGCCACCCGCGTCTTTGTGTTCGACTTCGTCCCGCAAGATCTCGTGAAAGGCGCGCGCGATACGCCCCTCGATGCCGCGTTTCTTGAGGCGGCTGCAGACTTGATAGAGCGCGCCGCCACCGCCTTCGGTGAGGGTAATGGCGGCGCGCTCGAGCTGTTCGTCCTGGCGACGAATTTCCTTGGCGCTGACATCCACCGAGCCGTGTAAGAGCCCGGCGAAGCTCTTGGAGTATTGGGCTCGCACCTTGGCAAGCTTTCGGTCTTCGGGTAACCAAGTGAGATCGCGAGGAGCGATGTCCCCGCCGCTGATCTCTTGGAGCAGATCCATGACCAGACGGGCATGTTTGGTTTCGTCGGCTAGCTTTTCGGTGAGCTCCGCGTAGTCGCGACGATGGATGCCGCGGTCGATACTGGGATAGAGCGCGTTCAACGTGTCGATGATTGGTTTGATGGCGGAGTATTCTTTGAACCCTTGAGCTTTGAGCCAGCGCAAGTGCTCCTTTTTGGTTCTGGGCGTCTTGAAGAAAGCGCGGACCAGTGTCGCCTCAGCGTCGCGATAGGCTGAGGCGAGTCTGGTTATTTGTCGAACGAAATGGTTCATGAGACCGGGTCTAAGATTGGATCTTGTTCGGCAATATGAAAGATCCTTCGATCGCGCTTAGGATGGCGGCACGGGGACGACGGCGCTGCATTTCTTGCAGGTCCGCAGTTTTTCATCACTGGAGAACTTCTGATAGACCTGTCCCACCGGATCGGCGCGATAATCGCCGACCTCGACGGAGGTTTCGTAAACTTTCTCGCCGCACTCGTTGCAGAACCATCGGAAATGATCCACCTCTCCGGCTCTGCGCTTGCGCTCGAAGACGATGAACCAAGAATTTTCCTCGAGCCGCGGCGAGTGCGGCACGCCGGCGGGACAAAGGAGGATTTGGCCAGCTTTTATGTCCGCCGTTTGTTCTTGGCCGTCGGGCGTTCGATAGACCAGATGCTGCACTCCGCTCAGTTGCAACGTCACTTCGTCCGCCGGGTCGATGTGAAAATCCCAGCGCTCTTTGCGTCCGCTGCTCAAGAACGCGATGGATTCGGAATCCTGCCACAGCACGCGGCGGCCTTTGCCCTCGGCTTTCACATCGTCGACGATGTCTTTGAGATCGATCGGTATTAGCTGTTTCATGTACGGACTATAACGCTTTCGAATCGTACCCGGCAATAGACTCCTGTCTGCGTGCTTGTGGCGCGGATTTCGAGGCGAGACTCTTCACTTCGTTCAGAGTGACAGCCTCAGTGTGGACTTCGGCTTAGCTGACAGGAGATTTTATTGATGTGGCGCGCTGAGCCCTTCGGCCAGCTCAGGACATGCTCCGCGAATCATCCCGCCTTGTCTTGACGGTAGAATGACCACGGTGATAGTTTTTCAATCAATTGACGTATTCGGAGGTGCACCATGGCTGAGAGAGTCTGGGAACGTTTTCTGACGGAACAGGACAAGGCAACGCTGGTGGGCAAAGCGGATCGGCGCGTCGGATTCGGCGAACGTCCGGCTTTATTGCTGATCGATCTTTATCGTTGGGTGTTCGGCGACAAACCGGAGCCGGTGACTGAGGCGATCAAAACTTGGCCGGGGAGCTGTGGGCTCGCCGGCTGGAATGCGCTGCCGTACATTCAAAAGCTGATCGCCAAGGCGCGCGAAGTGGGTATTCCGGTGATTCACGTTACCGGACTGGACGGTGTGGCGGTGGAGCCGTGGTCGTTTCGGCGCGATGGAAAAAAACGCGCGACCATGAGCGCGGAAGATCTCGATCGTTTTCGATGCAGATTCCAAATTGTCGATGAAGTAAAACCGATTCCCGGCGAAACCGTGCTCAAGAAAACTTCGCCCAGCGCCTTCTGGGGTACGCCGTTGATCGGCCATCTGAACTTCCTCGGCGTCGATACGATCATTACTTGCGGCGAGAGCACCAGCGGATGCGTGCGCGCGAGCGTTGTCGACGGCACGACCAATCGTCTTCGCATGATCGTCGCTGAAGAATGTGTTTTCGATCGGCACGAAGCGTGTCATGCGATCAATCTCTTCGACATGAACCAGAAGTACGCCGATGTTTTGCCGCTGGACGACATTCTCAAATATCTCGACGCTTGGCGCGCAGAGAAAGCCGGCCAAATCGGCTACGCCAATGATAGTATCGAATATCTCAAGGACCTCGGCATCGGCGAAGAGTACAAAGGACTACGATAAGAAAAAAACTGGTTCAATGTTCCAGGTTCAAGGGTTCAAGGTTTCAGATTCGAGATGGCGGCCTTGAACTTGGAGCATTGAACTTTGAACCCTTTTAGGCCGGCTGTTGTCTGAGCCCATACCAGGCAGCCGCCAAAACAACTATCGAGCTCAGTGCCATCGCTTGAAATCCTCCTTCGTAACCCATTTGTTGAATCAGTGCACCGCATGCCAACGGTCCGATCGCTTGGCCAACCGAAGTGGACGCGCGGGATATACCGAGCGCTAGCTCTTTAGCGCCACGGTCAGCCGATTGCAGCGCAAAGGTAGTGGCGCCGACGTTGGTAAAGCCAAAGCCCATTGTCATAATAGCCAAAGGAATTAGCAGCGTGACAAAGCTCGCACCATGAACCTGCAGCAAAAACATGGGAATCCCAACGACAACGCCAAGTAGAATGACACGGGCTGGTTTGATCCGATCGCACAGCCAACCGCCAACATATCGCCCGAATGTATCCGTCAAACGCGATACCGATACCATCACTCCGACGGTTTCCAAACTTAGGCCGCGGAGATTCACAGCCAAAAATGGAAACGCAACTCGTGTGACGCCGACTAGGAACAAAAATGCTTGACAGATCGCCAGGCACGAGGCGAGAAAAGGCAGTTTGCCCAGCAGAAGGCGACCCTCGCGCCAAAGGTTTGGTGATTGGTCACTACCGCTGCGCCGATATCGGTGAGCGCCCGCAACAAGAACGAAGATCAAAGCGATGGATTGGGGCACAGCATAAAGTAAAAACAGTCCGTCCGGCCCAAGCCACTTGCCGACAAAGCCACCAAGTAGCGGTCCGAGAGTAAAACCGATCCCCAATGCTGAGGCCATCTGGCCCTGGACCCGACCCTGTCGCCCAGCCGCAGACTGATCGAAGCCAATTTTTCTCAGCGAGAGGGCGAACATGGCTTCGGTTAACCCAAACACGATCCAGGCTGCCATGAAAACCGGCATCGTACCGATAAAGGTATAACCGACGATACTGGTCGCAAGCCCAACGATCATGGCAAAAATAAGCAGTCGACCGGCACTGAAGTAGGTTGCCATGATGCCGGAAAGGACGTCGGAGCAAACTCGTCCCAGACCATTGGCAACCAGCGGAATTCCAGCCAATGCGACGGAATAGCCGTGTTCTTTCATAAAGAACGGCGCCAGCATCGCAGCACCAGATGATCCCGCCGCCTGGCAAATGGCGGCCAACACATAAAGGGTGATCGGCGGAAATTTCATGACGGCGGATTATAGCAACTCGCTTAACCATCGCCTATCATACGGCTTGAAATTTGTTGCTGTGGACAGTCAAGTTTTGACTTGATAGAAAAGTGGCTGCAGGTAAGGAACGGTCCCGCATGGAAATCCCGCAGATTCAAATTCATGATGCCAAGACGAAGCTGGATCAACGAGCGTGCACGTTCGTCGATATTCGCGATCCCGCTTCGTACCGCGAGGCGCACATTCCGGGGGCGCTTCACCTGCACGACGGCAACGTGGAGGAGTTTCTGCAGAAAACGAAAAAGGATGAGGTGATTGTTGTCTACTGCTATCACGGCAACAGCAGTCTCGGCGCGACCGCGTTTCTGATTGACAATGGATTTAAAGACGTCGCGAGCATGAGTGGCGGCTTCGAAGCCTGGCGGCAAGTGTATGAGCATGAGGCGGGATAGGATTTTCGAGGATCGAAGATCGAAGATGGCGAATTGAGATAATAAGGAGGTTTCTATGGGCGTCGTCTTAGGGAGCGGTGAGTACCGTTACGAAGTGATCGAAAGCTGGGGGAAGTTGCCGGACGATTGGACGTTTCATGAGGTCGCCGCCGTGGCCGTGGATAACAAAGATCAGGTCTATTGTTTCACCCGCGGCAAACATCCGGTGATCGTCTTCGACAGCGATGGTAATTTTTTGCGGGCCTGGGGGGACGGCGTTTTCAAGCGGGCGCATGGCGCGACCATCGGACCGGACGAAATGATTTTTTTGACCGATGACGGCGATCACACGGTCCGCAAATGCACCTTGGATGGAAAAATTCTTCTGACGATCGGAGTTCCCGGAAAGTCGTCGCCCTATCAGAGCGGCGAGCCGTTTAATCGCTGCACCCATGTAGCCTTCTCGCCCCAAGGCGATATTTATGTTTCGGACGGCTACGGCAATTCTCGCGTGCACAAATATTCGCCTGACGGCAAATTGCTGCTGTCTTGGGGAGAACCGGGTTCCGATCCCGGACAATTCAACATCGTGCATAATATTTGCACCGACAGGGAAGGCTGGGTCTACGTCGCGGATCGCGAAAATAACCGCGTTCAAGTTTTCAACGGCAGCGGCAAATACGAGACGCAATGGAACAACATGCATCGTCCCTGCGCGCTCTACATGGACAATACAAAAAAAGATCCGATTTGCTACGTCGGGGAGCTCGGGCCGGGATTGGGTGTGAATAAAGAGGCGCCAAATCTCGGCAATCGAGTCGACATCTACGACAAGACAGGCAAGCGGGTGGCGCGCCTCGGCGACATTCGCGCCGGCGAGAAGCCGGGACAGTTCATCGCGCCGCATGGCATCGCCATCGATTCACGCGGCGATATTTACGTCGGCGAAGTTTCGTGGACGATAATGGGACAGCATCTGAAACCGCAGCGCGAGCTGCGCAGTCTGCAGAAGCTAAAGAAGTTGAATTAAGACGGGTGAAAGAGGGGCCGGAAGATTTGGCCGCAAAGGCATGTCCTGAGCCCTTCGGCTAGGCTCAGGATAAACTTCGTCGAAGGAACGCAAAGGACGCGAAATTTTCGTAGCGTGCGCTCCGCGCACGGCCAACGTAGTAGAAAATCACGAAGAATCGTTTGTAGGGGCGACCGACCGGTCGCCCTGAGCCAAGGAGTCGATTATGCAGAGCAATGTCACTCAGCAACGTGTACCGATCCACGGCGATCCGGGCCACTGGATTCATGTAAGCGAGAGTCCGCGCCACGTGCGCGTGATGTTTGGCGGCGAGACGATCGCAGACAGCAAAAGAGTTAAACTCGTGCGCGAGCCGGAAGTCTTGCCGGCCTACTATTTTCCCAAGGAAGATGTGCGGACAGATCTCTTCGTGTCGAGCCAACACAAGACTTTATGTACGCAAAAAGGTGAAGCGTCCTACTGGTCGATTCGATCCGGAAACAAAACCGAAGAGAACGCAGCGTGGAGCTATCTGAACCCATTGCCTGGGGCGAGCGCGATCAAAGACCATTTTGCTTTCGAATGGCCCAAAATGGAGAAGTGGATGGAGGAAGACGAGGAGATTTTCAAGCATGCGCGCGACCCGTACAAACGCGTGGATGCGATGCCGAGCAGGCGCCACGTGCGCGTCGTGATCGACGGAAAAACCGTTGCCGATACGCGCCGGCCGCATCTTCTCTTCGAGACCAATCACCCCGTGCGCTATTATATTCCTCAGGAAGACGTGCGAATGGACATGCTGGTCTCGAGCTCAACGACGTCGCGCTGTCCTTATAAAGGTCCGGCGTCCTATTGGTCGGTCAAAATCGGCAGCGAAACATTCAACGATTTGGTTTGGGGCTACATGAATCCGATCCCCGAATGTCCCAAGATCAAAGGGCTCGTTTGTTTCTTTCACGAGCGCGGCTGCGACATTTACGTCGATGGCGAACTGATACCGCAGCCTGCGACGAAATGGGCCCAACCGCTCAGAAGCTGACTCGACATTCCGCAAACATGCGTGCCCTTTACTGGGATGGTCGTGAGCTGAGCCTCAGCTCATCCTATCCTGCACAGTCTACTGGGCCGAAGATCGAGGATCGAGAATCGAAGATTGTAGGGGCGACTGCCAGTCGCTCCACGGCTGATGAAAATCAGACGGCCCTTGTCAAAGTTCATCTCGCCGGCGTCTGCTCCACCGATCTGCAAATTTTGAAAGGCTACATGGGATTCAAAGGCGTTCCCGGCCATGAATTCGTCGGCAGCGTCAGTGAAGGTCCGCGCGATCTTGTCGGCAAGCGTGTCGTCGGCGAAATCAATTTTGCTTGCGGAAAATGTGATTCGTGCCGTCGCGATCTTAGGCGCCATTGTCCCAATCGAGCCGTGATGGGAATTCTTAATGCGGACGGCGCATTTGCTGAGTACGTTTCGGTGCCGACGGCAAACCTTCACGTCGTGCCGGACAATGTCAGCGACGAGGAGGCGGTGTTCACCGAACCGCTAGCGGCAGCTTTTGAAATTCTAACCCAGATTCAACTCGACCAGGCTGACGATGTTTTGGTTCTCGGCGATGGCAAGCTAGGAAATCTTTGCGCGCAGGTACTGCGCCTTACGGGTGCGAAAATCACTGCGCTTGGCAAGCACGCTGAAAAACTTGCTTTGATCAAAAAGGCGGGCGTGCGCACGATTCAACTCAACGATTGGAAGCCGCGATTGTTCGATGTCGTTGTCGAAGCGACGGGTTCCGCCACTGGACTTGAGCTTGCGCTCAGCGCCGTCCGCCCGCGCGGCGCATTGATTCTAAAAAGTACTATCGCCGGCAATCATCAAGTTTCATTGGCGCCAATCGTGATCAATGAAATCAACGTAGTCGGCTCCCGCTGCGGGCCGTTTCCCGACGCACTCGGTGCCCTGGCGGCAAAACAGGTTTGTGTGACTCCGCTAATCGAAGAAATTTATACTTTGAATGACGGTGTAGCGGCTGTGGGTCACGCGGCACGGCCGGGAGCTCGAAAAATTCTAATTAAACCTTCTTAACGCTACGTTTCTGGTTCAAAACGACGATCCAGGCTCTGAGAGGAAAGCCAGTTCTTCTGGAGTTGATTCTCGTCCGAGTACTTTATTGCGGTGGGGAAATCGTCCGAAGCGTTCGATGATTTCTCGATGGCGAATTGCGTAGCTCAAGTAGTCTTCGAAGATGCTTTTCTGCTCCGCCGGAACGTCGGCAGCTAACTCGCTGAAGCATTTTACCGACAGATCTTGGTGTTCGATATATTCCCCGTGCTCGAGCGGGAGGTAGAAGAAGACTCTTTCGATCAGCCGGAGTTTGCGATCGATTTTTTGTTCGAGCCCTTCGATACACCACGTCAACGCTTTTTCATCGCAGGAAAACGCCCGGGCGGTGTCTCGATAGATGTTGCGCGGAAATTGGTCCGTGAGAATGATCAGTGCAAGGCGCCCGCGCGGAGTTGATAGCCAATCGTTGAGTTGTTCCGAAACCGCCAAGATCAGGTAGATCTCGAAACGGCGGCGAATCTCATCGTCCGTTGCCTTATTCTTCGACCACCAAAGGTCGGCTTGCTCCTTGGCGACCACGGCGTCGTCGGGCTTGGAGCCGAACCAGAAATCAAGAATGGTTTCGGGCGTCGTCAGATTTGAGACATTCATTTTTGTGAGCGCTTGCGAGCAAGATCTTCGACGAAATGCTTCGCCGCGGCCAAATCGTATGAATACAGTTTTCTTGCCATTCCCACGGCACCGATCATGTCGCCTGACTCGGCTAACTCCAGTAGGCGCGTTTCCTGTTCCTCTCGGCTCAACCCGTCGAAATTGACGAAATCTCTACTAGTCTCTTCGGTATCTCGAACCAGCGTGTGGCGAGTGAGGCCATCAAGAAACGTTTGCGGATCAGGAACGACGCCCCATTCAATTCTCAAAAGCGTTGGAGAAGCGAGTCGGACCGGAAAATGTTGGTAACGCGAAGATGTCCTGCCGGTGCCTTGGGTTGGCTTCGCGAATACTCGCTCGCGTTCCTTTGCTAGCGCTTCCGCTAGCTCGGTGGAGTCGCCGGCGAGTTCGAGATCGATTATTCGGCGCGTTCTAATTATCGTTGTCGATTGGTTTGTATCATCTCGATCGGGGAGCTCCTGACGCTCCTTTACCAACTTCACCGAACGAATCTCAGAGTAGGGAAGAAATACAACCGTGGGGTCTTGATCGGAAAAGTGATGATTGAGATACGAGCGAAATTTTACGAAGAGCCCGTGATCGGTCATGCGTATGAGCCAGTTGGAAGAGCGGAAGCGGGCGGTGACGAGCCTCTGAAAGATCAGCAGACAGATGGCGACAACGGCGGCGACATAGTATGCAAGCCAGGCATTTTTCAGCCAGCCGAACGCTAGCGCCCCAAGTGCGATGGCGATGAGGATCATCGCGCCGGTCACAGCACGAAACCTGGAGTAATGAAACACTCGGTCGCGTTGATCCAAAGGGACGTCGGCCAAACGCATGAGCTGCATCATCAACGTCCCCGTGAAGCGTGAAGGGTTTCGCGCACCCTCTGACCCCTCACCCTTCCCTCCCACAAAGCGGGCGAGGGTAAGAGAATCCAAACGGCGCTGCTATGTCGTGCTTTAGTGACCAATGTTTTTGCGCCTCAACACGAGACGTCCTTACGAAAGCAGCCACGCTAGCTATCGCCGAGCAACGCCGTTAGCTGGCGAAAAAACTCTCCGATGGGCCATTATGAACGAAATCCGCCATGCCATCTAACGGAGTGGGATCGCGATTGACGATGGCCAGGAGCGCGCCGCTCCGTTTGGCAATGACGGGAAAGGAAGCAGCGGGTTGAACTTGCAGCGATGAGCCGACGACGATGAAGAGATCCGCTTGCTCGCTCCATGCTTGGGCGCGCTGCATGGCAACAACAGGCATCGACTGTCCAAAGGAAACATTGGCGGACTTGAGAAATCCGCCGCAGTCGTCGCACGTCGGCGCGGTAAATTCTTCGCCTAGGGTTTCATAAACGTCGATTGGTTCATATCGCTTAGCGCATTTAAGACAGGTAACGAGCCGATCGGTGCCATGAAGCTCGATCAATCGCTCTTCGGAAGTTCCCGCGAGCTTGTGCAGGCCGTCGATGTTTTGGGTGATCAGGCCGAGCAACTGGCCGCGCGCCTCGAAGTTACAAATCGCGTAGTGGCCGATGTTCGGCTTGACTGTTTTAAAGAGTTCGTAGGTCGCCTTTTTGAGGCGCCAGTGTTGAAGGCGCGCCGATTCGCTCGCGAGAAAATCTTGGAACAGCACGAGCTGATACTTGGTCCAGACGCCGCCCGGGCTGCGAAAGTCCGGAACGCCGGATTCCGTGCTGATACCGGCGCCCGTGAAAAAGACAATCGCCTGAGATTGACGCAAGCGCGCGGCAAATTCCTCGAGCTTCATCCTCTTCTCGCGTTTGGATGAGATTTATTTTTTCTCCGCCGGATCCCCCGGCTTCGCCGGCGCCGCCGGTGCGGCGGGTTTGGCGGGCGCGGCTGGTTTTGCCGGTTGCGCCGAGGGGGGTGGCACCGGCGCGGGCTGGATATCGACCACTTTCACGTCGAAGACCAGAGTCTTCCCGGCCATCGGATGGTTCATGTCCATGACGACCGTTTTTTCCTTGATTTGACGGACCGTCATCGGAACGACCATTCCTTCGGGACTTTTTGCCGCCAGCACGGCGCCGACCTTGAGCGCGTTCGGAGGAATTTTTTCTTTAGGAATTTCCTGAACGGCATTTGGATTAACCTTGCCGTAGCCGTCCTCGGGCTTGACCGTGACATGTTTCTCGCCACCGACTTTCATGCCGGTCAGTTCTTTTTCCAATCCTGGGATCATCATCTTTTGACCGTGAATATATTTAAGCGGGTCTCTGCCTTTGCTCGTTTCGATGACTTTTCCGTCCGTACCCTTAAGCGTGTAGTCCAAGCTCACCATCATGCCGTCCTTGACTACGCGGTCATCTTTGGGTTTCTCCGCAGCCGCAGCGAAGACGAGATCGCCATGACTGCATAAAGCGAGAAGCGTGAGGAGCGAAAGTACTCTAATGCGCATTAATTTTTCTCCTGAATAAATTGTTTGTCTGCCGTTGGGTGATTTAATCAACTTATACACTGAAACGGCGGAACACAACGAAGGTTAAGAATTAGTGCGCTGGCGCAGCGATGCTAGGCAGGTCGATCACTCCCGGCGAGAGGTCAGTTTGGCAAATGGAGTTAACTTTTTTCAATAACGCGTTTGCCCCAGACGTCCATCACTTGATCATAAATGGTGTTCGGCGGCGTCAACAGGATGCGTTTGATACCGTCGGACTCGAGCCGCCTCACTTTAACGATACATTCTTCCGGCGTGCCGGCGATGGTAAAGCGTTCAAGTAGATAATCCGTCACAAAATCAGGATTGATGCGCTCTTCGATGGGTTTAGAGATATCGAAGTTGTCCATGAATCGTTTGACGCCTGCTGCTTCTCCCTCGGGCACGGTTTCCATGGTGAAGCGAAAATTATGATGGGCGCGGTTGGCCATGCGCGAGCGCACGCGCCTGCGCGCGAGGTCGCCATCGTCGTCGACGACGATCATACCGGCGGGCATGATGTCGATTTCCTCTAACGTGCGGCCTGCGTCTGTTGCGCCCTCGTTGATGCGCTGACGTGCCCAGTCCGTGACTTGTTTATCAAACCCGGTGCCGAGGATAACGCCGTCGCAGGTGCGTCCGGCGACGCGGAGCGTTTTCGGTCCCTCGGCGGAGATGTAAATCGGCACGGGTCGCTTGCCGACTTTCAGCTGCACATTGCCTCCGGCGCGTTCTTTGCCCTCTGGCACGTCGATGCCGCGGTCGTGCAGCAAATCGCGAATCGTGCGCAGACCCTTTTCGAAGTCGACGAGTTTCGTTGCTGTTCGTCCCAAGCTGTAAACCGGTCCGTCGCCGGTGCCCAAGCCGATGATGGCGCGACCTTGCGAAATTTCATTCAGCGTCGCAAAGGAATTCGCAGTGATCGTCGGGTCGCGATAGACCATGTTCGTGACAGCTGTGCCGAAGCGAATTTTTTTCGTCTGCACGGCACACATGGCCATGACCTGATAGGGATCGACATTGCCCATCTGACTATCGGCGAAAAAAATCGCTTCGAAGCCGAGCTCTTCGGCGCGCTTGGCGCGCTCCACCGCTTCGCGAACCGTGCGCGCGGAGCCGTGCAGACAGAAATTCATAACCTCTTCATACTAGCATTGGGCTCTTAGTTCAAAACGTTCCAATCGTTCAATCGCTTTGCTCCGTTCAACCGATCGCTCCGCGATCTCCGTTCATACGAGTTGAACTACCTGAACGGTTTGAACGTCTTGAACATCCTAATTCCCCGCTCCCATTTGACGCGCGTGCCAGCGCACGCACGCGTGAATGGCTAAGCCGGAGACGATGAAACACACCAGGCAAACGCCGAAGGACCACGCATAAGATCCTGTCGCGTCGAATAAGTAACCGCCGATCCAGGAACCAAAGGCGCTTCCCAATCCGAAACTAATTTCCAGAAAACCGAAGATCAGGCCGATTTTGCGGCCGGAGAAAATATCACCGATGACGGCGCCATAGGTGGGATTACCGGCGCTGTGGCCGATGCCGTAGAGCAAAATGGCCAGATAAACGAGCCACAACGGCGCGTCGACTGTCATAGCGATCATGCCGCCTACGCCGAGAGCCGTGACGAGCGTGGCGACACCGTAGGTTGCGCTGCGGCCCAAGCGATCCGAGATGGAGCCCCAAACTATAGTCGCGCCGATGCGAATGAAGCCGATGAGGCCAAAGTAAAAAGATGCCGCCAGCTTCTCGTAGCCGACGGCGACGAAGTGGGCGATAACATGGGTATTGATCAAGAACAAAGCGGTTCCGAGAGCGAGATGGCCGATGGTGATACACCAAAAGGGGAAGGAGCGTGCCGCTTCTCCGAGCGTCCAATCCCGCTGAGCTGCGTGTTTTGCCGAGTGTCGGCCAGGACTTTCCGCTGGCGGTGCATCGTCACCATCGGGAAACTGTCCGACGTCCTGTGGAGCGCGCCGCTGGAACAGTGCGTTCGCCGGCACCAAGACGAGCAGCAGCAGACTTCCAGTGACGACATAGGTCCAACGCCAGCCGACTTGATCTATCAGCAACTGAGTCAGCGGCACCATCACCAACGCGCCCACGCCCTGTCCCATCGACGCGATGCCGATTGCCGTGGCGCGCCGGCGCACAAACCAGAATGAAATAAGTGCGTTATGGCCGACGAAACTGAGAGCTCCTTGGCCCAGCGCAGTGATAATGCCGTAAGAAACATAGAGCTCCCAAAGGGAACTGGCGAACGATGAAATCACCAGGCCGACTCCAACCAAGAGCGCGCCGAAAGGCATTAAGAGCCGCGGTCCAAATCGGTCGAAGGCGAGGCCAACTAAGGGTGACGCGATGGCATAGACGAAGAAGTTGGCCGATGCCACCGTTGCGCCGTCGCTGCGTGACCAAGAAAACTCGTCCAACAGCGCAAGATAATAAACGCCGAATGCGCCGTTGACCCCGCGCATTACGATCATGTTGGCGAAACATAAGGCGAGGATGACGTAGCCGTAGAAGAACTTAGGACGCATGAGGGGGGATTGGAGTACTGGAGTGTTGGAGTAATGGTGTATGCGGTTAGACTCCGATACTCCAGCATGCCATCACTCCACTACTCCAAAGATCTGTTCGGCGTCTACCTTGCTTCTGCAGCTTTGATGTCTTTGATCTTCACGTCAAAATTAAGCGTCTTGCCGGCGAGTGGATGATTGAAATCAACGACCACGGTTTTCTCCTTGACTTGCTGAACGCGCACGGGCATGGCCCGCCCGTCCGGCGTTTTGGTCATCAACAGGGTTCCCACCTTCTGAGCTTCGGGCGGAATTTCGTCTCGCGGGATTTCACGAAACGCTTTTTCGTTCATCGGGCCGTAAGCCTCTTCGGGTTTGACTTGCACTTTTTTCTGGTCGCCAACTTTCAATCCAGTCAGTTCTCTTTCCAGCCCCTTAACAATTTGCCCCGCGCCGTGGATGTAGCTTAACGGTTCTTTGCCGACATTGCTGTCGATGACCGTGCCGGCGTCGTCGGTGAGCGTGTATTCGATGGATACGGCGGCGCCGTCGCGGATCGCCGATAGGGTCTTGAGCGTCGTCGCGTGGGGCATTGGCCCACTGATACGGGCGAGGCTGGTCAAGAAAAAGAGCGCACCCAACACCGCGCCGCTCATGACTAAGAGGCCGAGAAGTTTTCTCATGAGGTCTCAGCGAACGAAAAAAAGTTTTGCATGACAATATAATGTGGTCAGACCCGATTACAACGGTTTTACGTTTTCGCGATTGGTCTCATTATGTTCGCGGCGGATGATCGCCGTGATCACCGGAAACTATCCGAGCAGTCTCGGCATCACAAATTTACGCAGGTCGTGTAGGATGGGTGGAGCGAAGCGATACCCATCGATCGTCTAACGTTGGAGTGCGGCGATCGAGCGCACCCTTCGGCAGTGCTCAGGGCATTCGGCAGTTGATCCTTTTTCAGCGGCCTCAGCACGGTTTGAACTTCGGCAGGGTGACTCCCTCACCGCTGTCTTCGAAGACAACTTCCACCGGCATGTCTATATGAACTTTGTCGATCGGGCAGCCGATGACGTTGCTGCAAAAGCGTGGGCCGTCATCCAAATCGATCCAGGCCGTGACGTAAGGAATGTCGGGCGCAAAGCCTCTGAGCGCCTGTCCGACGACTTCGCGGATGACCGTGAAGGAAAAAATTTTGCCTCTGCCGCTGACCTGAACCCATTCGAGTCTATCGCTGGCGCAATCACCGCAAACCGGGCGGGGGCAAAAGACCCACGTGCCGCAGTCCTGGCACTTTTGCATCATCAGCTTGCCGGCTTTGGCGCCCTCCCAGAATGGTTGGTTCACGGGGGTAATTTCGGGGAGTGGTTTTTTGATTACGGTATTCTCATCAGCCATTTTTGACTCTTACCTTTCAAATTGTTAGCCAAATAATCACGAACAAAATTCGAAATCCGAAGCTCGAAATCCGAAACAAACACAGAAAATTCGAAATACAAAATCCGAAACGGCCTTGTTTGGAATTTTGTGTTTTTTGATCATTTGGAATTGTTTCGAATTTCGGATTTCGAATTTCGAGCTTGGCCTTTTTCCAAGGATTGTTTTTGCGCTTTGCGCGATTCACTCTGGCTTGATTGCAGTTCCCACGCTGGGATCGTGGCTCGTGTTCGTGGGGTTGGATGCTGGGCACTATTCACGAACACGATCACGAGTTACGCTTCGCTGCCGAATATCGCCGCCGCGGTGCAGCCGAAGTTCTTGCCGTAGTTGACCGCGCCGACGCCGGTCGAAATGCCGAATTTGATATTCGACACCTGACGGTCGCCGCCCTCGCCGCGAATCTGACGCACGGTTTCGATCACGTGCAGCATGCCGCCCGTCGTTGACGGCTGGCCACAGTTGATCATGCCGCCGCTGGTTTGAATCGGCAGATCGCCTTTGAACGTGAAATCGGTTTTTTCGAAGAATGCTTTGTCGTTGCGACCGCAAAAGCCCAAGTCTTCGATCTGGATCATCACGATGGGAATGTAATCGTCGTAGAGATTCAAGCAGCGGATATCTTTGTGCGTGACGCCCGCCATGTCGAAAGCCCGTTTGCCTGATTGCGTGATACCCGTAATTAACGGATTCGCGCGATAGCGCGGTCCGTAGCTTGCGTTGTTACACTCGCCCCAGCCGAGCAAGTACACCGGCGGCTTGCGCAGCGACTTTGCGCGCTCGGCCGATGTCATGATATAGGCTTTGCCGCCGTTGGCGGGCATGACGCAATCGAACAATCGAATCGGGTCGGAAATCAGTCGTGATTTCTTGTAATCGTCGATCGTGATCGGTTTCCTGAGATAGGCGTTGGGATTCAGTGATGCATGATAGCGCCCTGTGACGGCGATCTTGCCGAAGTGGTCTTCGGTCATGCCCGACTCGTGCATGTAGCGGCTCATGACGAAAGAAATTTTACAATTCGGTCCCATCACGCCGAACGGCATCTCGTAGTCGCGCGTGTCGGCAGGTGTGCCGCGATGACCGCCGCGCTCGCTAAAGGGCGCGGCCGCCGCAATAACCAAAACTAGATCGCAGAGCCCGGCACTAATCGCCGCAGCGGCATGGCCAAGCAGTGATACCGAACTTGCGCCGCCGTTGCCGCCGGCCAAGGAAACCCCCGGCGTGATGCCGAGGATCGCCGCGACTTCTTCCGGCCAAAAAGGCTGCGAATGATTGGTCGTATAAATCGCCGCCAATCCTTGGTCATCAAAATCCTTTTTCGTTAACCCGGCATCTTCCATTGCGAGGCGGGCCGCCCAGGCAAGATAATCCGCCGTCGATTTTTTCGGCTCGCCTGGTTTGCTGCCGAGCCGATCGGTCGGCGTCTCGCCGATGCCGACGATTGCTGTTTTTCCTCGTATGCTCATAATCTGAGTTCCTCTCTGGTTTCATCGAGAGATATTTCAGCACGACCGGGCTGTCAAGCGAATCGACGCGGAATAGGTTGCCATTGACAGCAAATCGGCCGCGATGGGATAAGGGCGCACAGCCAGACTCACATCGCGCTGCTCAAAGGCGATGAATCAAATCGACTACGCACCGTATCAATCTGACTACATGCGTGCGTTTATCGGCACATCAGCGGCGGTTGTGGCGCTGAGAAATAATTTGTGAATTCAACGCCTTCGTCAGAGATCCGGAATGCTCGGCTATGGCACTATTCGTGCTGTTAACAGATCCCGATGCTTGGCTCGCAGCCGATCCTTCGGCAAAGTCTATTCTCCTCAACGGCTCAGGATAGGTCTGATATTGGAGGGAGCATGGGTAAAAAGATCGCTGCTCTTGTAGTGGCGACAGCAATTCTAACCGCTGTGACTCGCGCTGAGTCACAACAGCCGAAGAAAGTCCCGCGGATAGGATTCCTCGCGAACACCGGTCCCGATGCTCCTAACGTTGAGCCATTTCGAAAGGGGCTACGCGACCTCGGCTATATTGAGGGCAATAACATCCACATTGAGTATCGCTACATTGACGCACCTGACCATATACCAAGCCTTGTGAAAGAACTCCTGCAACTCAAAGTCGACGTGTTTATCTCCGGAACTTCTCCGGCAATCCGCATAGCCAAGCAGGAGACGAGCACGATCCCGATTGTCATGGTGATTCAGCAAGACCCAGTCGATCTAAAACTTGTCGATAGCTTCGCGCGTCCAAACGGAAATGTCACGGGACTTACTTTGTTGACGCGTGCCCTGAGCGGAAAACGACTGGAATTGCTTAAGGAGGCGGTCCCGGGGGTATCCCGCGTTGGAGTTCTTTGGGCTACTCCGAGTGCACCAGAGCGCACTGGTTTCCAAGAGTATGAGACTGCGGCGCGAACACTAAAGATACCTCTGATCTCGTTGGAGGTACGCAGTTCCAACCCTGATTTCGAGGGAGCATTCCGAGCTGCGGCTAATGGCCGCGTGAACGCGCTCGTTACGGTCAGGACTGGCGGGTTCTTCAGATATACAAAGAGGATTGCGGAGCTTGCCAGCAAGAACCACCTACCTTCAATGCACGAAGGAAGCGACTTCGTAGAGGGCGGCGGCCTCATGTCTTATGCAGCAAGTTATGGTGACGCGTATCGCCGTGCGGCGATCTACGTAGACAAAATTCTCAAAGGCGCCAAGCCCGCAGATCTTCCCGTGGAGCAACCGACCAAGTTCGATTTCGTAATCAACTTGAAAGCGGCCAAGCAGATCGGCCTCACGATTCCGCCTAATGTGCTGGCGCGAGCGGACAAGGTGATTCGGTGAGGGGCGATAGAGGAAGGGTTAGGCGAAAGCGCGGGAGGCAAGAAAAAGGAAATGGATAGTCATTCCAACTTAGGGGATGATCTTGAAAGCTCGGTTTCGATGCATTCTGTAGGTGGAAAAGCCGCGCCGGTCCAATGTAAACACCCACTCGGTTTCAAGCTCTTCCGCCAAAACAGTCAAAGTGGCATCCGCGAAATCCATCGGGACGTTGCGATACTTTTTCATCAGGACCGCGACTCGCTGAAGACTTTTCACCGACGAAGGGACCAACTGAAAGGCGCCTCTGAGGATGAACTCAAGACAAGCTTTTTGCGCGCGCCATCCGGGCCCGACCAAGTAAAGCGTTTCGGTCAATACCGCTTCCGTGGTGACGACCGGGCCAGTCCATTGTTCCAACGCGGTGACGCAGTCATCGTGAAGCTTCTCGTCACGGTCCACGAGCGCCACAAAGGCTCCGGTATCCAGCAGGAGGTCAGCGGCCACGGCGCAACCGACGGGTTAGGTATTCGCGATGGCGCTGACCCAAGTCGGGTCGGCCGCTGGCAACGCTGCCGAGAAGATCGCGCACGCGTTCGATGGGCCGCACCTCCGGCTGGGTGTCCAGATATTGTTCCAAAGCCTCGCGTACCACTTCCGATCGCTTGCGTTTTAGCCGTTTCGCTGACCGCTCCAATTTGGTGGCGAGATCCGCCGGCAATCGCATCGTTAATTGACGTTCCACAGTTGGTTCTCCTTTTGTATTGCAATGTAATGCAAAGTCTTGCAAAAGTCCAAACCGGCTAGCTGCCGCAAAACGCGCCGGACGGGAGCGGACAGGGTTCAAGTGAGAAAGGCGTGAGCAACAGTAGGAAATTCGGACTGCGGAAAAAGCGCATGAAAAACACATTGCTAAATCGTTTTTCGATCTCTCACCCTGCCAATCCAAAATCCAAAATCGAAAATCTAAAATGGCTGGGGCTTTCGGTAATTGCTACCGTGCTCGTGGTGGCAGTGGTTGAGGCGCAGCAGGCAGGAAAAGTCCCCCGCATCGGTTTCCTGGATCCAAGTACTCCTTCCGGCAGCGCGGTCCTCGTGGAGGCGTTCCGGCAGGAACTGCGGAAGCTTGGCTGGATTGAGGGAAAGGATTTCACCATCGAGTACCGGTTTGGAGAGAACAAACCTGGGCCTGGTCGCCTGCATGAGCTCGCGGCGGACCTGGTTCGTTTAAAGGTTGATCTGATCGTGGTCACAGAGGGACAGGCGGCGTTGGCGGCAAGGAAAGCAACTACTACCATCCCCATGGTGATGACGAATGCTGCGGCTCCTGTGAGTCAAGGTTTGGTCGCCAGTCTGGCACGGCCAGGAGGCAATGTCACCGGGCTCTCGAGTTTATCGCCCGAGCTAATTACTAAAAGGCTAGAGATACTCAAGGACTTAATCCCCAGACTCTTGCGAGTTGGGCTTCTGCGGACTCCGGAAGGCGGACTGGGAGAACTCCAACCGAAAGAGGCCAGGCCTGCGGCTTTGGCGCTCAAG